>Ga0209347_1000263_pt1 | contig 143367 bp, 147 predicted proteins | sample AutmiccommuBRH23_FD_187382 | JGI IMG/M metagenome (GOLD analysis project Ga0209347, IMG submission 187382) | Deep subsurface microbial communities from Mt. Terri, Switzerland - Autotrophic microbial communities BRH/23 (SPAdes) (version 2) | ecosystem: Environmental > Aquatic > Deep subsurface... | reverse complement strand
ATATTATAACACATTGTTACAAATTGCTCAATACTAAACCGCAAAAATTTGACAAAAAAATAATAAAAAAAGCCCTGTTTTCAAGGCTTTTAGAAAATCTATTGGTTATTCAACTGTCAAAGACCCGATAAAAGTGATCTGCATTATTATGAATTATTATGATAAAATATAATGTAAGATGTTGCATTTCTATTTTCATGAAAGGTGGCTCTTATATGCCTTTAATTCGCGAGTCTGATCTTCCGGGAATAGGTAGAAAGTTTCAGATTAATACCCGTAGCGGAGATAAGTTGGTGATTGTTTTACACGATGACGGAAGACGGGAAATGCACCATTTTTTCAACGATGATCCTGAAGAAAGTATTTCCATGGTAACGCTTGATGATTCTGAAGCACGTCGCGTCGGGGCTATTCTGGGCGGAATGGTATATATGCCCAAGGCTTTAGAATCAGTTGATGTTGCTTTTGATGATATGGTTATAGAATGGTACAAAGTAGAGCCAGGGTTTAAAGCAATTGGAAAAACAATCGGTGAACTGAGCATACGCAAAAAGACAGGAGCAGCTATAATAGCAATAGTCAAACGTAGCCAGGCTAAAATAATAAATCCAGGACCTGAGCAGGAAATCAAAGAAGGAGCAACTCTTGTTGTTCTTGGCGAGAGAGAGCAAGTTAAAGCATGCAAAAAGCTGATCCAAAATGGGAGTATATAGTTGCTTATGGGTGAATATCTCCTTTTTGAAGTTGGGCTTGCTCTTGGAATTATTGCTACGGCTGGATTGTTAGCTTCCCGTTTACGTTTTTCTATCGTGCCAATATTAATTATAGCTGGTATGGCTGTCGGACCTCACGCACCACATATTGGAATGCTTGATTTTCGTTTTATAGAAAGTGCCCCATTAATTAATTTCATGGGGCGTTTAGGTGTACTCTTTTTACTCTTTTATCTGGGGTTAGAGTTTTCTGTTGGCAGATTAATAAAAGCAGGACGTTCTATATTCATTGGTGGAACTATATACATGGTAATCAATTTTACACTGGGAATAGCTTTTCCGTTATTGTGGGGATGGCCTCTGCGTGAAGTTCTGGTGGTAGCCGGAATAACCACAATTTCTTCGAGTGCAATTGTGGCTAAACTGATAGCTGATTTAAAACGGGCAGTCAGACCTGAAACTGAAATGATTCTGGGTTTGATGATGTTCCAGGATGTTTTTGTTGCTATCTACCTTTCTATAGTATCCGGTTTAGTTTTAACCGGTACAACATCTACAATTAATGTTATCCAATCTACGTCACTATCATTGGGATTTATGATTGGATTTATAATTTTGGGACGTAAATTACTCAACCAGATAAATTGTTTGCTGAATATTCCCTCTGATGAAGTTTTTATGTTGGTTTTATTCGCAATGCTGGTTCTTGTGGCTGGATTCTCTGAAACTATTCATGTAGCTGAAGCAATCGGAGCCTTATTGGTCGGCCTTGTGCTGGCTGAGACCGAACATTCTGAACGTATTGAACATCTGGTAGTACCTTTTAGGGATTTTTTTGGAGCCCTTTTTTTCTTTAGCTTTGGATTGAGTATTGATCCTCTTGCTCTCACTGGGGCTTTCTGGCCTGCTCTTGGTGCTGTTGGAATAACAATAGTAGGTAACTTTATTTCCGGTTTGTTGGCAGGTCGAAAATCTGGATATTCCCACAGGGCTTCCACCAATGTCGGACTAACAATCATATCCAGGGGCGAATTTTCGATTATTTTGGCAAACTTGGCTAAAGCTGGAGGATTACTACCAATACTGCAACCCTTTGCTGCTCTTTATGTTCTAATATTGGCAATCATAGGACCGTTGCTTACCAAGGAATCAAAATGGATTTACTCAAAAATGGCCCGTATATTTAAGTGGCCGCCGTTGAAAGATACGGATAAACTGAGACAACGTTCTTTGACCCAATAATCTATAAGATTTAATTAATGGGTTTTATTACACTAATTTATTATGAGGAGGTTTAATTAAATGAGAAAACATTTGAAATATTTTGGGTCTCTTATAGTAATTCCTTCTTTTGTAGCAGTTACTATAATATATGCAGTTATATATAAGACATTAATTCAATTTAATCCTCTTTCTTTTGCTGGGCTTAATCAATCAAGCCATTTTATTGATTTTCTCTACTTCAGCATAATTACTGTTACAACAACCGGTTATGGTGATATTCATCCATTAACAAATTTTGCTAGAATTATTACTATGACTGAGATTGTAGCTGGGTTTAGCATTATAATAGGGTCCATAATATTCGGGGTATATAACATTATAAAAAAGTCACAATAATCTCGTTATTTCGGGAAAAATTCTCCCTGAACTTATATAAGGGTTAAGGGAAGGGTGTTTTACAAGTTAAAACCGGAAAATCCTTACTAAAAGAACTTGAGTATTATAGACGTTAAAGTTAAAAAGCAATTGGAAAAACGGGTGCTTATACTCGCTCACAAGATAGGCGAGCTATATTACAGCGGAGACGATTTCTGCCAACGCAAAGATCGGGATAACCAAGGGACGACATAAATGTCCAAAGGTACCCCGACGAATGTTATGGTTACACGATACACCATGCCAGGGCGAGAAGATCTGTCAAGAGTGGTCGAAGAACTCAGACTGGACGTAATACTGATGGGACAAAAAGTCCACAGCAAAGGCGAAAGTCCTTGTGTATCAAGGACTTTCGCCTTTGGCAGGGGAGACAGGACTCGAACCTGCAGCCTACGGTTTTGGAGACCGTTGCTCTACCATTGAGCTACTCCCCTATATAGAATTCCTATTGTGTGACGCAATAAATATTATAGCATATCGGCAGTTGCTGTCAAGGTGGAATGTATTTACAGGGTGAAGGATTTTCCCTGATGAATAAGAATATAAATTTAGGTATATATAATCAGGGGGTGATTGCATTGTCAGGTAAAATAGGTGTTCTGCTGGGCGGCCGGTCGGCTGAAAGGGAAGTATCCCTGCGCACCGGCGCCGCCATATATAATGCCCTTTTAAATAAGGGCTACGATGTTGTTAAAATTGACGTGGCGGGGGATTTCATCGAACAATTAAAATCGGAAAATATATCCCTTGCCTTCCTGGCTCTACACGGTCCTTACGGCGAAGACGGCACCATCCAGGGACTCTTGGAAATGCTGGGAATTCCCTACACGGGGTCCGGCGTGCTGTCCAGTGCACTGTGCATGAACAAGATAGCCACTAAGAAAATGTTAGTGTACGAGGGGTTGCCTACTCCTGATTTTATGGTTATTGATATAAACACTATGAAAGTGCAGGGGCCGGAAGCCACCGTCCGGGAAATACTCCGGCAAATACAACTTCCGTTCATGGTTAAGGCTCCCACCCAAGGTTCCACCATTGGAGTGTATTTTGTGCGGGAAGTGAAGGATATAATCCCGTCCCTGAACGAGGCTTTCCTTTATGGCAGGGAAGCGCTGGTGGAAAAAATGATTGACGGGGTGGAGGTTACCGCTTCGGTGTTGGGCAATTTCAATCCGATGGCCTTGCCCCTGATTGAAATTGTTTCGGCCACCGGCGTATATGATTACCAGGCGAAATACACTGTGGGGCTCAGTGATCACATTATTCCGCCGCGGCTTCCGGAAGAAGACCAGGAAATAATCAAAGGGCTGGCGGTAAGAACTTTCGTGGCACTTGGCTGCAGGGGCCTGGCCAGGGTGGATTTCATCCTCAGCGGGGATGGTAAGCCGTATATACTGGAAGTCAATACTATCCCCGGTATGACGGAGACCAGTCTTTTCCCGGACGCGGCAAAGGCTGCGGGTATAGCATTCGACGACCTAGCGGAAAAATTAATCAAACTAGCACTGGAACAATAGTATATCATTACAGTAGTTATGCAGTTTCAGGATAATAATCCCAATCCCATAACTTAAAGTCCAAAGATTTTGGCCACAATTTATCAATCAGACTTGCAAAACGCTCGGTTGTCGTGTCAAAATAAACTTGGATCAGCTGGTTGCAACAGCGGATCCGACAACCGGCGTTGAAAAAGTACCCGATCACTTCGCAGAGGGAGAGGGCTTGTTCAGCGCCTTCTTTATTGCACTGCCAAGTGGCAAAACAAAGGAGGGTTTCCGCTGTAAACAAGAGCTCTACATGTGCGAAATAAGCTGTTTCAGGCCGGGCGTAGCAGGATGTTAAACCAAGATTCTGCTTGACTGTTCGATAAAAAACCTCAATTCTCAAGCATTATCTTTTACATTGAACTTGATCGGCTGGTGATCGTTTCTCTCCCCGGCGAGTGCGTTGTAGGAGCGATAAGCATCACTACTGATAGTCGCACCCGGTTCAATATGTTGATGGGCAAACTCGACGAGCGTCTTCCCTTTGACATCCGGAATGACCTTCATCTTGACGTATTGGGGTGCTCCTTGTTTATTAAGTGATACCCCAACCAGCACTGGCGTTTGTTCCGTACCCCCGCCCGCGTTTTCCGCCTTCGGTCGGAGCACCAAAGAAAGCGTCGTCAAGTTCAATTAAGCCGGCCAACTGATAGAAGGCATCGCGGTCGCCCATGGCTTTTCTGATTTTGTGTAGCAACAACCAAGCTGTTGGATAGGTCAATTCGAGTTTACGGGCAATGTATGCAGCAGAAACACCGCGCTTATCGTGCGCCACAAATGTTTGTTTGTGAATGGTATGCTGAGGCAACTTGATATTCATTTTCATTTATTGATTGTTAGAGAATTGGATAATATTTCATAGCAAAAATCTCTGCCCCTCATACCCTATTTCTAATCTCTTCTAAAATATCCTTTAAAAAAGGTTGCTAACATGACTGTCAGCAACCTTTTTTAAATAATTTTATTTATTCTGGATTATTTATAAAATGGGTTAATAAGATTGGCTAAGGCACTTTGAGGATCTCCCGACCAATAAAAAGCTATCGGATATGAACTTTTTAGTGGTGAAAATTTAGTAACATACTCATTGTATCTACTCTGATAAGAAGAATTAGAATTTGGAGGAACAATATGCCAATCACATTCCATTTCAGCACCAATTATTGTATTTGATGTCTTAGATACTACTACAGCTCCATCTCTATATGAAACACCTTGCATTGACGGATTATTAATATTTTTTACACTGTAATAAACACCATTTAAATTCGCCTGTACACTAGAATCAAAATAATAGTGGGGCTGTATTACGGCAATGTCATAAATATTTCTGGTATTTATAACATAACCAATTCTTTTGATTATTTCACCGGCATTTGTTCCAGTACCATAATAAGGTATCCATAAAAATCCCTTGCTTAAATTATTATGAACATTAGACGATAGGTTATTCATAAGATTTATTTCAGCATTTGCCGTGAGATTAGAATAATTTACTAGGGCATATATTGATTCTTGATTCATATATATGCCTCGTATATTATTTGACCATTCTGTTGATCCGATCTGGTCACGTACATAAGTAATGTAATTATAGAATGGGGTTAAGCTTTATGTATGCCTTCCGCAGTATCTATAATAGTCAAGTTCTGAGAGATTTATACCACTTGAAGTAGTACTTCTTAGGTTAAACTGATGTTGTTTTTATGGCTGCTAAGTTAATTTCCAATACATTCCGTCGTGCTTTTACAAGTAGGGAAGCATAAAAAAACTACCCCAACTTATTTAATTCAGTCTCGTCTATTTATTATGTAGATGCCTTTTACAACTTCTTTGGCAGAACAGGCAGAATGGATAGATTAATATGCTTAGGTGATCTTTAGTTGCTTTCTTGACCTACCTTTTTTATGTGAAATGTACTATAATAATTACTAACCTGCCCTTCCAACCTGTCATGGTGTGATAAGGAGTTTATCTGGTTGCCCCAGACACTCAAGATTATATTTCTGCTACGGTTGGATAAGTATTGGCAGTACCATTTAGTGAAATATACTGACATATCTTCCTTTTGCTGGCATAGCAGGGATTGCAACGGGTGGTTGTGTACACCAGCTTATTCCTTAAGCATATTTAGCAAAACTAACTTACTGGAAAATCTTAAAATTTGTTGTCAAATTATATTATGTTCTTAAATTGCAATGTAAATAAGCTCGTTGAAAATAATAAATGTGGTTATTAAAAAATCATTACCAGATAAGGAATAGATTAATGAAGTTTAGGGATTTCTTTTTGATAAATAAAAGAGTTTTTATATTTATTATTATTGGTCTTTTAATTGAGGAAATGTTAGTATCCATTCTAATTTCTTATAAATTTTCTACTCCAGAAGCTCAAAAGTTACCTACATATGACAAAGCTACATTAAATCTTTGGATTAACCAGATTGAGAAAAATAATGGCTATGAAATTGTTATTCTTGGAGACTCCGTAGTGCATGGTGATAATGTAGAAAGTAATAAGACACTTCCTATCTATATATCTAAGGAAATTAATAAACTTCTGCCCGGTAAAAAGGTAAAGGTATTTAATATGGGAATGGCTGGAGCATCACCTGTAGAAATATTTTTTTTGGTAGATGCTCTTCAAGGGGTTGGGGCTGACCTCTTTATTTATGATATTAACCTTGGATGGTTTAGCCGTAAAGAAACATTGGAACATCGATCTTTACTCGAATTGAAAAAAAACTTAAGTGAACAGAAATTGCAGAGCCTGGGAATAGAGCCGCTAAAGCAAACTGATACCCCTATAGAAGAATGGCTTTCCAGTCATCTGTTTAATCACTGGAAGCTCTTTCAATACAGGATACTGATGAACTATTGGCTTTTTGGAAAGCCCTTAAGACAAAAGCTTGAAGAAGCAAAAAATAATCCTAGTATGTTATTGCCTTTTACTGAAGATAAGACACAGGAAATTCTTGAAATGAGGGCTCCCTGGAGCACAAAAAATTGGGCAGGGAAACTAGATCCCACAAAAGGAAGAGTCGGAGATGTTTACCTTTCTGACAATAATGCTCAATGGGTTTTATATCAGATGCTATTAGACTTGGTTAATACTAGAAAAATACCAATGATATTTTTTGTTACTCCACGCAATTATGAATTGCTTGATAGTTATGAGATGGTTAACAGAGATACTTATGCAAAAAATCTTTCTATTGTTATCAACAGTGCTGAGGATAAAGGCATTCCGGTATTGAATTATGATAATGCGATACCTAATGATCTTTTTGTAGATACAATTCACCCCTTACCTAAAGGCAATCAGATTTTAGCTGTTTATATCGTTCACGACTTAATTAATAAAGGTTATATTAAGAGGTAAATTATGGTTTTAAACAACCTATCTTACACTTTGTTTGTAATCCTTTTATTTATAACTTATTGGTTTTTTGTGCCATCTTATCTTCGAAGTAAGGTATTGTTGTTAGGCAGTTTCGGTCTTCTTTTATACCTTTTTCCAGTTCATACACTATTAATACTTGCTGTGTCCAGTATGGTTTACCTTGCAGGGGAATTTATTGCATCTGATTTTTCTATCGGTAGAAAAACGATTTTTACTCTCACCGTTCTTGGCATCCTTGGAATGCTTGCTTATTATAAGTATCTCCCACTGGTTACCCAAACTATTAATTATATTAACTTTCTGATAGGGAATTCGGTTAAATATAAAATACCGGAAACAGTTATTCCAATAGGAATTTCATTTTTTACTTTTCGCTTTATTCATTATCTGATAGAGATGAAGAGAGGTAACATCGAAAATAGGGGCTATTTAAAATTCATTAATTATACTTTCTTCTTTCCAATCATGTCGGCTGGCCCTATTGAACGTTATGACCGTTTTGATTCTCAGTGTGAAAACATTAAGGGATTTAAATGGGAATATTTAACTGACGGTTTATCAAGGATTATATTGGGTCTTTTTAAAAAAATTGTAATTGCTGATTCCCTCTCAATACTAGCTAGAGGTCTGAGCAATCCTAACCTCAACGATATAAGCTATCTTGTTGCTGTTTATGCGTATACCTTTAAAATATATTATGATTTTTCCGGGTACTCTGATATTGCTATTGGGACAGGCAGGCTATTTGGCTTTCGAATTATGGAAAATTTTAATGCTCCATACTTGCAGAGAAATATATCACTTTTCTGGAAGAAATGGCATATGTCACTAACGAGATGGTTTATGGATTATTTGTTCATTCCCCTGGGAGGAAGTAGGGGAACTTTGGCTAGAACTATATTTAATACTTTAATAGTAATGATGGTTACTGGAGTATGGCACGGTGCAGCTTGGCACTTTGTTATATGGGGATTATACCATGCTATTGGACTAATATTGCTCCGTTTATACACCCTTTATGTAGCGATACACATAAATGAAAAATTCAAGAAATCCAAAGCGGTAGAAGTCCTAAGTGTTGCTTTGACTTTCAATTTTGCTGCTTTCGGGTGGATTTTTTTTACAAATGGTATTAGCCAAAGCATGCATGTTTTAAAGGTTATTTTTCACTTAAATTAAAAGGGGACAAAGGGCATGAAAGGACTATTTGTAGATTTAGTTCGAGCCTGGATATGGCTTCTATTAATTTCTATGGTGATTTTATTTTCCACAGGAGGTTTTTCGGATTTTATATATAGATCATTTTAACATAGGCTGAAAAATTTGGATCTAAGGTGATAAATATATTAATCCACCGCGTTATCATCCATATTATTCTTATTTCTGTAATACCGCATCGTCGTCTTTGGGTTTGTATGTCTAGCCGCTGCCTGTACTTTATGCAACTCTTACCCTACGTTTATGAATAATGGCAATCAGAAACCACTCGGCCAGGGGGTTTAATAAATCAGCCATCTATAGGGATGTAGTCTACAGCATTATCATCAAGGTTATATTTGTTTAGTTATGCAGTTTCAGGATAATAATCCCAATCCCATAACTTAAAGTCCAAAGATTTTGGCCACAATTTATCAATCAGACTTGCAAAACGCTCGGTTGTCGTGTCAAAATAAACTTGGATCAGCTGGTTGCAACAGCGGATCCGACAACCTAGAATATAAACATGCCGGGTATATCATGTTGAAAGGATGATACTATGGCCGTCAATTTAAGACGCGTGGTCAACAAAACCCTCTACCACAATCCCATGAACAATTTCGAATTGAATGAGGCCAGCAGCGAGACCCGTTACGACCCGTTGACTGGCCAACTGGTGAGAATATTTCCGTTTCGAACAATAGGATTCCCGCGCCACGACTGGACTCCCTACGTGGAAGATTCCAAAAAGAGGTTCTGCCCTTTTTGTCCCGGGGTGCTGGAAAAATCCACTCCCCGCTATCCCGAAGATATCATTCCGGGAGGCAGGCTCAAGGTTGGGGATGCCGTGCTGGTCCCAAACCTGCACCCTTACGAAAGTCATACTGCGGTGGTGGTCATGACCCCCAGGCACTATGTGCCCATGAATGAAATATCCGTAGGTATGATGCTTGATAGCTTTACAGCCGGCCTGCAGTTTTTAAAAATAATAGAGCAAAAAGACCCTACCGGGTCCGGGAATGGTTCCATCAACTGGAATTACATGCCCTATGCCGGGGGCTCGCTGATTCACCCCCATTTGCAGGTAATCAGCGGCCCGGAGCCGTCTACTTACGACGGGCAGATGATAACTGCAGCCAATGAATATTTTAAAAACAACGGCGCCAATTTCTGGGATGATTTATTGAAACTGGAGAGGGGCAGCGAAAGGTACGTGGGCAAAACAGGGGACGTGGAATGGCTGGCAACTTTCGCCCCTAGGGCACTGGTAGACGTCACGGCGGTTCTGCCCAGCGGTACCACCACCGGTGAACTTTCGGAAAATGATTTGCTGGAAGTACTGAGGGGTTTTAAAAATGTAATTGACTATTATGATTCCGTCAATGTGTCTGCGTTTAACTCCGTGCTATACTTTGCCCGGAAGAAGGATACCGGCTTCAGGATCCATGCCAGGATTGTCGGCCGTTACACTATTTTCCCAGTGGTGGGAAGCGACGTTAGCCACCTGCAGGTGTTGCATAATGATCCCTGGACTCTGCACATGCCCGAGGTTTTGGCAGAGGATTTGAATAAGTTTTTCAGTTAAAAAACACTGGCTGGTTCAATTTACAGCTTTCTATATAAGGCTCTTAGGAAGGAATTTAATAAGGCACCGGCGAAATAGCAATTTTGAGACTTTGAAAATTTTTTAACAAAATTGGTTAAAATGGAGGTGTTCCCCATGCAAGTTCGTTGCATGATGTGCGGCAGGCCCGTTGAACTGGAAGAGTTTAAGCCTGACCCTTATGATGATGAAGATGAAATAAAAAAGAAATCACCAATTGTGTTCTGTCAGCTTTGCGAAGCAAAAATAAGGCACGAATCAGATGAATCCCAGAAGGTACCTAAACCCGTATAATTACAACTCTCATATTACGCCATGCCATTGAAATGAAGGGGGAAATTTTTTGAGTCGAGGTATTCGCAGGGTCACGATAGTCATTCTCGCGCTGGCCGTGCTGCTGCTGGCCCTGGCCCGCTGGGGCGCTAATCTGTATATTGACTGGCTGTGGTTTGACAGCCTCAATTACCAGAATGTATTCCTCAAGATATTACTGTCCGAAATAGGCTTAAAAATTGCCGTGGGTGTGGCTGTTTTTATCTTGATGTTCGTCAATCTGATGCCTGCCCGCACTGCCCTGCTGAAGGCCGTGGAGGCCGGCAAACAGTACCAGGAGGATGAGAATGTAGTTACACTGTATCATTCCCCCTGGAGTAAATATGTTACCTCCGGTCCGGTGGTCATCTTATTTATGCTGATTAGCCTGATTATGGCTTTCTTTGTGGCAGCTGCAGTAACAGGAGACTGGGTGATTTTGCAAAAGTTTTTAAATCCCAGTTCTTTTGGCTTAAATGATCCCATATTCCACAAAGATGTAGGGTTTTATGTTTTTCAGCTGCCATTTTATCAGTTTATATATAAGCTGGTAATCTGGATTGTGTTGTTGCTTGCTTTCTGGGCGGCCATAGCGTATTTTGTGGCCGAGTCGGCCCGGGGTGGCCCGGCGAAACTTTTTCGCTCGGAAGCCGCGCGTTTTCATATTTCGGCTCTGGCCGCCATATATTTCGGCATCAGGGCCTGGGGCTACCGCCTGGAACAGTTTAACCTTTTACACTCTCAGAGCGGTATTGTCTACGGCCCCGGATACACCGATGTCCATGCGACTCTTGTGGCTTACAAAGCTCTGTTTTTCATATCACTGCTGTGCGCTATAGTAATACTGGTGAATGTTTTTCTGCGCCGTTTCAGATTAGTTTTATACACCATCGGTTTCTTACTGGTTGCTTCAGTAGCGCTGGGGGGAGTATACCCGGCTTTAATACAAAAATTTGTGGTGCTTCCCAACGAGCTAAGCAGGGAAAAACCATATATTAAAAACAGCATTGAATTTACCAGAAAAGCTTACGGGCTGGATGAGGTGGAGCGCCAGAAATTCCCGGCCGGAAAAACATTAAGCCTGGCAGATATCCAGCAAAACCCGGAAACCATAAAGAATATCCGGCTTTGGGACTACCGTCCGCTCCAGCAGACATATAGTCAGTTGCAGGAGATGAGGCTGTATTACGAGCTAAAAAATATCGACATAGACCGTTATAACATCAACGGGCAGTACCGCCAGGTAATGGTAGCAGCCCGGGAGTTAAATCAGGAGCAGTTACCCGAACAGGCTAAAACCTGGGTCAACCAGCGCTTGAAATACACCCACGGCTACGGTGTGGTGATGAGTCCTGTCAACGAGGTGAGTAGTGAGGGACTGCCCAACCTTTTTATTAAGGATATCCCACCCAGTTCCAGTATTGATCTAAAGGTGGAAAAGCCCGAAATATATTTCGGGGAACTTACGGACAACTATGTTGTTGTGAACACAAGGGAACCAGAGTTCGACTATCCCCAGGGTGAGGATAACGAGTATACAAATTACAGAGGCAGCAACGGTGTTAAAATTAATTCCATATTCAGAAAGCTATTGTTTGCCTTTACCCTGGGTGACTATAAAATGCTGCTTTCCGGTGATGTCAACAACGATAGTCAGGTTCTTTTTAACCGCAACATCAAGGAAAGAGTACCCAAGATCGCACCTTTCCTTGATTATGATTCCGACCCCTATATTGTGGTAGATCAAGGCAAGCTGTACTGGTTGTGGGATGCTTACACCGTATCCAACATGTTCCCCTATGCCGAGTCTTTCAACAGGGGGCTGAATTATATCCGCAACTCGGTGAAGGTTGTGGTGGATGCGTATAGCGGTGATGTTAAATTTTACGTTTCGGACACTAAAGACCCTCTGATCAAGACTTACAGCCGAATCTTTCCGGGATTGTTCTTGCCCATGGAAGATATGCCCGGCACCCTGTCCAGTCACGTAAGGTACCCTGAGGATCTTTTCACCATTCAGGCGCAAAAATATGCTATTTTCCATATGGACGACCCTGAGGTATTCTACAATAAAGAGGATAAATGGAATTTACCCACTGAGTTGTTCTATAACGAGGAACAGACCATGGAGCCCTATTATACAGTGGTGAAACTGCCCGGGGAGAAAGACTCGGAGTATGTCCAGATACTGCCCTTTATACCGCAAAACAAATCCAACATGATTGCCTGGCTGGCCGGGCGATCGGATGGTGAAAAGTATGGTAAGCTACTGGTGTACGAATTCCCCAAACAGGAACTGGTATACGGTCCTATGCAGGTGGAGGCCAGAATAAACCAGGATACCACCATATCTCAGCAGATATCGCTATGGGATCAGAGGGGCTCTCAGGTCATCAGGGGCAATCTGATGGTTATCCCCGTAAAAGACTCGCTGCTGTACGTGGAACCACTGTACCTGCAGGCAGCACAGGGTAAAATGCCCGAATTGCGCAGGGTAATTGTCGTCCACGGCGACAGGGTGGTCATGGAGCCGACACTTGAATTGGCACTACAGAAAATATTCGGCGGCAAAACCCAGCAGCCTTCTCCTACGCAACCAACAGAGAACCAGACCGAACAGCAGGACAAGACCGTAAGCCAACTGGCAGCTGAGGCTGGCAAAATTTACGACGAAGCTCAGTCCAAGCTGAAGGAAGGGGATTGGTCAGGTTACGGGGAAGCTCAGAGGCGATTAAAAGATGTTCTTAATGAATTGTCGCGCAAAGCAGGACAATAAATATTATTTTTAACCGGCGATCCTCTTATGCCAGGAGGGGATGCGGGTTGCTGGAAGGAGTGAACCGGCATGTTTTTTGATAACTGGTTGTACGGTATTATATTCGGCGTTGTAACCACGGTGGCCTTATTAGCCATATGCCACCCATTTACTGCCATGTGGCAAAAGTATGAAGATCCAAAGACCCAGGCCGGAGGTCACGGCTGTGACCCCCATAATCATTAATAAATAGTTAAGTAAGGGGACATTCCATCGGGGACATTCCTCAGAAGGAGGTGTGTCCCCATACCTTGTTGGGAGGTGTGTCCCTTTACTTAAAGTGCCGTATTATTTTGTCATTAACCTACCGGTACCTGGCGCCGGTAGTTTTTTTCATATTCACATGGGAAAGTATATGCCATATATAACGATGTATAAAGATAAATTTATGAAAAAGAAAGACGAATAATATAACAGGCTAAAAAATGAACCGGAGGGATATTCATGAATAAGACAATCAGAAAAATAGGGCTGTTGACCGGTGGGGGCGATGCTCCCGGACTGAATGCCGTCATCAGGGCGGTGGTAAAAACTGCCATTAGACAGTACGGTTTTACGGTAATTGGCTTTTTGAACGGTTTTGGTGGGCTTATTAAAAACCAGGCCAGGGAGATGGGCGAAAACGACGTGGCCGGCATACTGCCCCGGGGCGGTACCATCCTGGGCACCACTAACCGTGATAATCCCTTTCACTACCCGGTAATGAGAAATGGTGAAATGGTTTTTGTGGATGTTTCGGACCGGGTTTTTGAGAATATCAGCATCCAGGAGGTTGACGCGCTGGTAGTCATTGGGGGCGACGGCAGCCTCTCCATTGCCAGAGAATTGCATGAAAAGGGACTAAATGTAGTGGGCGTACCAAAAACAATTGATAACGATCTTTCCGCCACTGATCAGACCTTCGGTTTTGACACCGCTCTTACCACGGCTACCGAGGCACTGGACAAGCTGCATACCACCGCCGAGTCCCACCACCGGGTGATGGTGCTGGAGGTTATGGGCAGGAACGCCGGTTGGATCGCCCTGGCGTCAGGGGTTGCTGGCGGCGCCGATGTCATTCTTATCCCCGAAATGCCTTTCGACATCAATAAGGTTATAGAAAAGGTCAATCAACGCAGCGCCAAAAATAAAAAATTTAGTATCATCGTAGTGGCCGAGGGGGCGAAGCCTAAAGACGGGGATGTTGTTGTGCAGAGAATGGTGGAGGGAAGCTTTGAACCGGTGCGGCTTGGAGGTATAGGGCATGTGGTAGCCCACCAAATCGAAGAGCTGACGGACAAGGAATCCAGAGTAACGGTGCTGGGCCACCTGCAGAGGGGTGGCTCTCCCACACCTTTCGACAGGATATTGGCCACACGCTACGGTGTAGCCGCAGTTAATTTGATCGCCGAAGGCACTTTCGGCCATATGGTTAGCCTGCAGGGCATAGATATTACCTCGGTCCCTCTCACCAGCGCGGTGGGAGAGTTGAGAACGGTGCCCCAGGACAATAACCTGGTTGTTACTGCCAGGAAACTGGGAATTTCCTTTGGGATATAAAAAATATACACTGCAGCCTGGGAAAATTATGAAGGTGGTGAAATAATGCTGATTAATTACACCGAAGTGATGGTCGGGGAACTCTTTGAAAGAATCATAGAGGAGCACGCCAGACAATTCCCGGGTACATGCCTGTGCGAAAAATGCAGGGAAAGCATGAAAGCTATGGCACTAAACAATTTACCTGTTAATTATATCTCTTCAAGAACGGGATCAATTATGAAAAGAGTTGGATTTGAAGAAAACACCAGCAAAGGCCAGCTTACAGTCGCCCTGATTAATGCCATCCAGACAGTGGCGGACAGCCCAAACCATTAGAGCTACAAAGGAAGTGGGAAAACATTGCGCTATGAGGAACCTTTATACAGGCCTCCCAGTGAGGCTTTTAGTCTGATTCTGCAGGTAACCATAGGCTGTTCGCATAATGCCTGTACTTTCTGCGGGATGTTTAAAGGAAAAAAATTTAGAATTAAAGGTCCTGAAGAAATTGAAGCGGATATTAGGGACGCTTCTATATATGCAGCCGATACAAGACGGATATTTTTGGCAGACGGTAACGCACTGACCATGCCCACTGGTGTAATGCTAAATCTGCTGACCAGGCTATATGGAACCTTTCCACATCTTCAAAGGGTGGCTGCCTACGCCGGACCTAAAGATATAATTGCCAAAAGCCCGGATGAGTTAATGGCAATAAGGGAAGCAGGACTAAAAATGTTATTTCTTGGCGTGGAAAGCGGCAGTGAGGATATATTAAAGGAAATACACAAAGGCGTAACTGCCAGGGAGATGGAAGTTGCAGGGAGAAAAGCCCTGGAAGCCGGCTTTAAGCTATCTGTTACAGTTATATCAGGTATAGGGGGAAGGGAAAAATCCCGGGAACATGCTGTGGATACGGGTAAGCTGCTTAGCCGGATAGATCCGACCTATATAGGCGCTCTGACCCTTATGCCGCTCCCGGGAACTCCGATATATGAAAAAATAAAACAGGGCCGGATGACCCTGACAAGTCCGCTGGAATCGTTGCGGGAAATAAAATGTATGTTGGAAAACACCAACCTTACAGGCTGCATTTTCCGGTGCAACCACGCTTCTAACTATCTGCCGCTTAAAGGAATACTGAACAGGGACAGGGACCGTCTGGTGGGTCTGCTGGATGATGTAGAGAAGAATCCAGGAAAGTATAACCTGAAACCTGAATACCTTAGAGGATTTTGAATAAACAGAAAAAATCGTTTCTACGAAAGGAACACTAAAAGTGTTCTTTATTTTTTTGCAAAAATGGCATAAAATGGTAATAGGGTATTCGTGGACTGGCATTTTAGCAGCAGGGGGTAAACATGATAAGAATTAAAAAAGTACATATAATAATCTTACTGATTTTGGCATCAACTGCCATATATCCGGCTGTTATTGAAAACAGTAGATGCGCTGCTGATCAGGGGGATATGAAGGAAATAAGGGCTGTGATTAAAGGGGCGGTGGAGGATGATTCCTGGCTGTATGCTGGTGATGCCGACTATATTGAAAAAATACTGGGTAATTATTACGAAGGACAGCTTTTAAAAAAGTTATCCAGGGATGCCTGGGAATTCAAAAAAAAGAATACGGATTGGTATAGCAGGGCAGTCCTGGTTTCAATAAATGTTAAGCAGCAAAATAACAATCAAGCCACGGTTATGGCGGTAATTGATGTGGAGGACTGCACAACGGAAGGAAGGCAGAGGGGAAGTGCCGTATACCATATTAGTAAAGAAAGTGGAAAATGGAGGATTTTTAACGTTTCCTATATGTGGAACGCGGAGGTTTAAATTACGTCGGCCAGGGAAATTATGATATAATAAACAAAGTTTTCAGTTATATACTAATTATGGTTACATAATGGGAGATTATACAATGAAAATAGGGGTTTTTACAGATAGTTATCTGCCTTATACCAGTGGTGTGGTGCGTTCAATAGAGGTATTCACCAGAGAACTTACTGACATGGGGCATGATATATATATATTTGCGCCAAGTTACCCAAGATGCCAAAAGGAGAACAGGGTTTTCAGGTTTGCATCCCTGCCGGCACCGACCAATCCCGATTATTCATTGGCGATACCCTTTTCCATCAAGCTCAGACCGGTGATGCGCAAACTGGATTTGGACATCATACACGTCCACTCTCCTTTTCTGTTGGGCAGGCTGGGGGCGAAATACGCCAGGAGAATGGGCATTCCCCTGGTTTTTACTTTTCATACCCTTTATGATCAGTATGTGCATTACGTACCCCTGGGGCAGGAGATCACAAAGGGAATAACCAGGCGGGTTTGCCGGGACTTTTGCAACGGGTGCGACTTGGTAATAGCACCCACTGAAATAGTTGCCGAGCATCTAGTAAAATTGGGGGTAAAGGCTAGAATTGAAAGCATTCCCACAGGTATCGAAATTGATAAGTTGAGCAGCGGCGAAAAAAACTGGTTAAGAGAAAAATATTCTATCCGGTCAGATAAAAAAATATTGCTGTTCGTGGGCAGACTAGGTGTGGAGAAAAACGTTAATTTTCTATTGGAGGCTTTCACCGCTATCCACAGACGGCGGCAGGAAAGTTGCCTTGTTCTGGTGGGAAGCGGCCCGGAGGAGGAGAAATTAAAAAAGAAGGTGCGGCGCCTGGGTCTGGACGGTGAGGTCATATTTACCGGCAAGCTGCCCTGGCAGGAAGTTGTCCACTGTTATAGTTCGTCAGATATATTTGTTTTTACCTCGGTTACAGAAACACAGGGCCTGGTCATTGTTGAGGCCAAGGCGGCGGGCAGGCCGGTGGTGGCGGTAAGGGCTTACGGTGTTAGTGAGATGGTGGAAGACGGTTCGGATGGTTTCCTCACGAACCTGGAACTGGATGAATTTATAGAAAAAGTAGTGTTGCTGCTGTCCGACGACTGCTTAAGAGAAAAAATGTCCCTTCAGGCCAAAGAAAACGCCAGGAAAATTTCCTCAAGCAACTGCGCTCTTAAACTAATGGCTTGCTATCAATCACTGCTTGTATCGAAACAGGATGTTTCCGGATAATAATAGGAAAAGCTGCATCTGGTGGAGCTGAGAATCCATCTTGAGGAACTGGAACATCGGAAAAGTTTAACAATCCTGCAGGAATTCAGGTTATTATATGGAATAAATTAATTAATAGAAATTGGGAACGCTTTATAAGTGTTCCCATTTCAATTCGGGGAGGTTCTTCATGGACAGCTGGATTCCCTTGTTGCTTGGCTACCTGTTTATTTTTTCAGCAAGGGTTGTGGACATGTCACTGGATGTAATCAGGATATTGATGCTGACCAGGGACCGCCGCCTGCTGGCGGCCGCAATAGGCTTTGCAGAGGTGTCGGTATTTATACTGGCGCTAAACCAGGTGTTGGCGGGGGGATTGACCGATCCACTGAAAATTATAGCTTATGCCGCAGGTTTTGCCACGGGTAACTATGTGGGGAGTTTGATAGACAGTAAAATGGCCCTGGGGTTTTTATCACTACAGATCTTCCCCAAGGCGGATAAAGTAAAGGAAATTATCGAGGGCTTGAGGACCCAGGGCTTCGGAGTGACCAGCGTGCATGGCGAGGGCAGGGACGGAGACAGAATAATATTATTTGTCAATCTGAAAAGAAAAGACCTGGACAGGGCACTGGACCTTCTTGAATGCATTCAGTCCGGTGCTTTTTACCATATCTCCGATACCCGGGGCATTAGGGGTGGCGTATTCCCGGGAAAGAAAAAATGCGTTTGAAAAAATTTTTCATGCAGAGCAAAAAAATATTCTGTAAAGAATAGAAAATATATCAGGTAAAGGAGAATTCATATGGGAGTGCTAGACAGTATAAAGGATGGGGTTATCTGGGACTTTGATTTGAAAGATGAGTTCAACAACCGCAGTGTTGGCTTCGGTTTCGTCATTGACGTCTGCGACGGCGTACCGAGGCTGGCCTTGTACCGCATGAAGAAAAGACTAAGCGACAGTAACATATTGCAGCAGCAGCCGGACCGGGAGTTATTGGATAAAGCGCTGCAGGATCAGGGCTTAACCAAGCTCAGGGATAATTTATATCCCATTACCGGTGACGTTAGGAAATGGATTGAGGAAAATTTGCTCTGATTCGACTCAGCAAGAGGTGGTGGCAGGCATGGCCGAATTCGTGCATCTTTTTCCGTGTGGTCGGGCAGGTTTATAAATATCGACCTGTCTGGCCAACTGTAAAAGGAGGAGGGAAACGCCAGCAACTTATCCAGAGTGCCGTTGGCCTTGTTTTGTTCTACTATTTTTTTAAATTCGGGCCAGGTGAAAATATTATTAGTATGACCGAATTTTATTCTTAGACCCCAGTCCAGCAATGTTTCAGATATATCCCAAACAGGGGCTAAATCTTCCATAATCACCCGTGCAAAATTTATATTAGTCATGTAACCACTTGTAAACCAATTTACCGGTTTATACCCAGTCTGTTGGAGAATTGCTGAAAGTCAGACATTATATGATTTAGCAGTTCGGTCCAGGTATATACCCTGTGTATTGAGCCGGGTAGCTGGCCCTGGTTATAGGTCGCATCGAACAGGTATACGGGAATGCCGCAGGAGCTTATCTGGTGAGCGTTTTTCTTGTTGTCTTCAACGAATAGGCACACATTCTCTTCCATGCATGACTGGCGTTTATCGTGATGACCCAGCAGAATCAAATTGTCGTAGGCTATGCTGTTTTTTTTCAGCCAGTTAATCGTATGATTAGAAAATGACCGAGTACGGGCTGATATAAGATGGATGGAAAATTCAGTGTGCAATAGCTCAATAATTTCCGCCGCGCCGTCAATGGGTTTGGCCCTTTCTATTATATCGAGCTCTTGTTCCATTATCAGGCGTTCTATGGAGTCCCGATCAACCCCAAACATTTGCAACGGATCAAAATTAATAAAATCTTTTTTGCAATAACTTTTATTATATATTTGGTTCAAATTTTCGATAATAACAGTCTGGGAGTCGGCTATGACTCCGTCGATGTCCAGACCCAGTCGTTTTCTCATATTTCCTCCCCAGATGGTGATTGAATATTAATTATATATTATCATCAAAGAATATAAATACCCAGTGCCCGGCGATAAAAAGACCTTTTACGTTAGACCAGGGATAGGTATAATATTATACGGAAACCGGGGAATGTTGGCTCTAGTCCAACAGTTAATCCCGTTACCGGTTTACTTTTCATAAAATATCAGGAGGTTCACGGATAATGTCGGATGAGACCACCACAAAAACGGAAACCATGGAATTTAAAGCGGAAGTAAAGCAACTTCTGGATATTGTCATTAACTCCCTCTATACGGACCGGGAAATATTCTTACGGGAATTGATTTCCAACGCAGCGGATGCGCTGGAAAAACTGCGCTATGTAAGGATTACGGAGAAGGAAGCCCGGGACTCCGAATTGCCTCTGGAAATAACCATAGAAGTGAATGACAAGGATAAAACCATTTCCATTTGCGATACCGGAATAGGTATGACCAGGGAGGAACTGGTAGAAAACCTGGGAACAATAGCCCATTCCGGCTCCAAAGCTTTTCTGAGGCACCTGAGCGAGACGGGGCAAAGGGATGTCAATCTTATAGGCCAGTTCGGTGTGGGGTTTTATTCCGCCTTCATGGTGGCCGACAGGGTTCAGCTGTTTACCCGCTCCTATCAGACTGATTCCCAGGGGTACCGGTGGGTGTCGGATGGTGTGGGGAATTATTCCATTGACGCTGAGGATGGGCTCAGCCGGGGTACCAAGATAGTGCTGGAACTAAAAGAAGAAGCAGCTGAATTCGACTCGCCCGATACCATAAAGAGAATAATTAAAAGATATTCCGGCTTTGTACCCTTTCCCATTATGCTGGGGGAAGAAAAGGTAAATGATATTCAGGCCATCTGGACCCTTAATAAAAATGAAATAACAGAAGAGGATTACACGGGGTTTTACAAATATATAGCAAATGCCTTCGATGAGCCAATGTACAGGCTTCATTTTAGCGCTGACGCCCCTTTGTCCATCAATGCACTGCTGTTTGTGCCCGCCAGCAATTACGAAAAGTACGGCTTCGGTAAGACAGAGCCAGGGGTAAATTTGTACAGCCGTAAGGTACTGATTCAGCAACATGCCGAGGGACTGCTTCCCGAATGGCTTCGTTTCTTAAAAGGGGTTGTGGATAGCGAGGAGATTCCTTTGAATATATCCCGGGAAACTATGCAGGACAGCGCCCTGATGGCCAAGCTGCGCCGGGTCATAACCGGTCGTTTTCTGAAATACCTCGGCGAGCAGGCCAGGAATGACCAGGAGAAATACATTAAATTCTGGGAAACCTTCGGTATTTTCCTGAAAGAGGGGGCTACCTCAGATTTTCAGCACAGAAACGACTTAGCCCCGCTGTTGCGTTTTGAATCATCGCAATCGGAATCTGGAAAATACGTTTCCCTGGATGAATACTTGGACCGCATAATAGAAAACCAGAATAATATTTATTTTATCAATGGCCCCAATCGCCAGGTTATTGAAGCCGGCCCTTACCTGGAGGCATTCAGGACAAGGGGAATCGAAGTGATATATACCCATGAGCCAATTGATGATTTCGTTTTGAATAATTTAGGAGAATATAAGGGTAAAAAACTGGTTTCCGCCGACCAATCTGAATTGGATCTCCCAGGGGTGGAGAAAAATGAACAAAACCAGGAGGAGAAGCTGGACAGCCTGGTCATAGCCAACCTGACCACCTGGCTGCAGCAATTGTTGGGCGACAAGGTAAGCGAGGTGAGGGAATCTACCCGTCTGGTGGATAGCCCGGCGGTGCTCATAAACCTGGATAGCTACATGACCGGAACCATGCAGCGGGTGATGCAGATGGTCAACAAAGACACAGCATCCTTAGGAAGAAAAGCACTGGAGATAAACCCCAGACACAAACTAATTAAGGGTCTGGCGGAACTCCGGGCCAAAGATGAGGATTTCGCCAGACTGGCTGCGGAGCAGCTTTATGACAACGCATTGATTTCCGCAGGCCTGATAGATGATCCCCGGGACATGGTGGACCGCATGTACAGGATTATGGAAAGGGCTATCGCTCAGGAAAAATAAGAATTCAGAAGCCGGCCTGGGACAAAAAAGCTGGCTGCCCGGATATATTTTTTGTCCCGGGCAGGGAAAATAGATTATAATTGATTTCGGGAAGTTAACGGATGTGGTCCGGAGGAAAAATGCAACTTTTGGGTAACAGTGAAAAACCGAGCTATATGAAAAATAAAATCAATTTTACTCCTCCTCAGCTGCTGGTAATGGGATTTGCCCTGACCATCCTGCTGGGGGCAGCTTTTTTATCCATGCCCTTTTCTTCAGCCAGCGGCCAGTACACCGAATTCACCACCGCCCTGTTTACTTCCACCTCTGCGGTATGCGTCACCGGCTTGGTGGTGGTGGATACCGGTACCTACTGGTCCCACGCCGGACAGTTTATTATATTGCTGCTCATACAAATCGGCGGATTAGGTTTTATGACTATGGCCACCTTTATTTACCTCCTTATGGGGAAAAAAATCGGTTTAAGGAACAGGCTTATATTGCAGGAATCGTTGAATCAAAACAGCCTTCAAGGTATTGTAAGGCTGAGTAAATATGTTTTGATTACTACTTTTTTACTGGAAATGTTTTTCGCTGCCATACTGTCTGTCCGCTGGGGCATGGACATGGGTTATCCCAGGGCCATTTGGTTCGGCATTTTTCATTCCATAAGCGCGTTTAACAACGCCGGATTTGATCTTTTCGGCGGATTCAGATCCATTACCGGTTATGTGGGTGACACGGTTGTTAACCTTTCTATCGCCACACTTATTATCTTAGGAGGTATTGGTTTCAGCGTCATCATAGACTTATTGAATTACCGAAAAAGAAAAGCCCTGTTCACACATACTAAGCTGGCCTTATGTACCACAGCCGTATTGCTGGCCGCCGGCACCCTGCTGATATTCCTTTTTGAACTCGACAATATGCTCAGGGGGTTATGCCCCTGGGGTAAGTTTTTGGCCTCTTTTTTTCAGTCGGTTACGTCCAGGACAGCCGGATACAACACACTGGACATTGCCCATCTTCACAGCTACACGCAGTTTCTGATTGTTATTCTCATGTTTATAGGAGCTTCACCGGGTTCGACCGGGGGCGGTATCAAGACAACCACCTTTTCTTTACTGGCATTAGCGGTGTTGTCCCTGGTCAGGGGAAAGGTTTTTACCCAGGTGTTCAAGCGAACCATTACACAGGATCAGGTGATAAAGGCACTGGCTGTGCTTATGCTGGCCATTATACTGGTGGTAACGGTAAGCATAGCTCTGATGGTGGTGGAAAACCAGGAGAATTTCCTGCTGGTTTTATTTGAGACTGTTTCGGCTTTCGGCACCGTAGGGCTTTCCATGGGCCTGACTCCGGAGTTGAGCCATGCGGGCAGGTTGTTAATCATCATGACCATGTTTCTCGGCCGGGTGGGTACTATCACCGCTGTGTTCGCCCTGACCCAGAGAACCAGGAAAACGCAAAGGATAAAATACCCCGAAGATAAAATACTGATTGGATAAACACCTCCCGGGAAATTGATGCTGCTAATCCGCCATTGCCGAATGATTTGCTTCCTCTTAGCGGTAATAGGCGAAATATGCCGCTAGAAAAACAAATAGCATGGCCAGGCCTGCGACCATGCCCGGGAATTCCTGGGGCACGAAAGGTACAGAGGATATAACTGTCAGTACTAGTAACATAGCCAGTACCGGTTTGAAAAGGTATCGTTTGCTAGCTTCACCGGGCTTTTTTTTATTGGAAATACTTTTAAACGAAATATATGTCAGGATAATGATAATCCAGTTAAAAAGGCTGATAAAAACACTGGAACTGCTGACGTATATAAATATGCGTTGCGGCAGGACGTAAGCAAACAATACCGCCAGGCTTAAAAATGCGCTACTGGCCAGCAGTGCATTAACGGGAACCCCTGCTTTGTTGCTTTTTTTGAATATGGACGGGGCTTCTTTTCTTTCAGATAGTGATTGCAGCATTCTGGTAGTGCCGAACATGATGATATTCATACTGGAAAGAACGGCGCTTAATACAATTAGGTTGAGTATACTTCCGGCGAATGGGATGCCCATTTTTTCGAAGGCAACGACAAAAGAACTGCTGGATGGGTCAACTGATTGCCAGGGAACTACATTCAAAATAATGGCGATGGAACCGGTATACAGTATTGTTACCAGGATAATGCTTATGAAAACGGCCTTTGGTATTATAGATGGGTTACAGGCATTTGTTGCTGCAATAATCATATTTTGCATGCCGGCATAGGCAAATATCACCAGCAACATAGAGGAATATACACCGAACCAGCCATTGGGTAACAGCGAGGTCCATAGCAATCCGGTAAGAACTGATTTATTTACAGACCCGGGGTAATGGCTGGACAAGAAATACGCACCTAGCAATATAAACGCAGCCAGTGCAAAAACCTTTACACTGGAGAGCCATGTCTCAGCCTTACTAAAACCCTTCAGGTCCAGAAAATTGATCATGGTAACCAGAACCGCGAAGAAAAGACTGAATACCCAGAGGGGCACATGGGGAAACCACCACTGGCTGAGCATGGCTGCTGCAGTGATTTCTGTGGCCATGCCAAAAATTCCCGCAGACCAGTACATCCAGCCGGTAACAAAACCCATAGCGGGACCTAGATATTTATTGGCGTGTTGGCTGAAAGAGCCTGCGGAAGGTTCAGCGGAAGATATTTCAGCCAGAATAAGCATTACCAGTCCCACCGCAAAGCCGCCGATAAGATAGGAGAAAAACACGGCAGGGCCTGCCAGTAATATGGGTGTGCCGCTAGCCACGAATATTCCCGCCCCGATGAGCCCGCCCAGGGCAATCATCACCAACTGGCTCAAGCCTAAATTAAATTTTTGTTTATTCGGTGGCTGACTCCTGCAAACCGTGAATTTATAACCCGGATGCGATTGCTGATCCCTTATGCCCTTATACCTTTCCATCTCCGCCACCCTAATTACAATGTTTATAATTATTATGCTAGCTGAAATATCTGCCTCTAGTGATAAAGTTTCCTGGGTGGTAGCTGTATATACTAAATAAGCCTTCCAACATTCGGAAGGCTTATTTTTCATGTCTATTGAAGGAAGATATATTTGTATGCTAGTATAAATACATACCTATATACGCTACGTACATAGATATAAGCTGCGAATGGGAGGCGTGATTATGTTTTTTCCTGTTTCCGGGGTTGAGGTAAACCCATTGATACCGCCGCTGGTAGCCTTATTAGTATCTATCCTAACGGCTCCGGCAGGGGTGTCGGGAGCTTTCCTGCTTTTGCCCTTTCAAATGAGCTTTTTGCATTACACCAGCCCGTCTGTCAGTCCGACTAATTTGATTTACAACATTGTCGCAATCCCGGGGGGATTGTACAGGTACATCAAAGACGGCAGGATGGCCTGGCCGCTGACCTGGGTGGTTGTGGTGGGAACCCTGCCGGGTGTGTTCCTGGGTTCTTGGATCAGGATAGCTTATCTGCCGGATCCCAAAGCTTTTAAACTGTTCGTTGGTACTGTTTTATTATATTTGGGTGTCAAGCTTGTTTTGGAATTCACCGGAAAATCAAAGAATAAAAAAGTACAAAACAAAGCCCTGGAACAAAAATTCAAAGAACGGGTCGAGCAACTAAAAACCGAGACCAACAAAAAGCTGGCGGCCGGCCTGCCGGCAGAGGCCATTGTAAAAACAAAAAGTTTTTCGTTAAAAAAAATTGAATATGATTTCTGGGGAGAAACCTATTCTTTCAGCACCATGGCAATTTTTATCCTGGCGTTGGTGGTGGGTCTTATTGGAGGAATATATGGCATAGGGGGAGGAGCAATAATAGCTCCCTTCTGTGTATCAATTCTTGGACTCCCAGTATACACCGTGGCTGGGGCAGCTCTGGCGGGCACTTTTCTTACATCAATAGCAGGTGTCATTTTCTATACAATTCTTGCAGCAACTTCTATAGGGGCAAGTACCAATGTGTCGCCGGACTGGCTGCTGGGAGCGCTGTTCGGAGTAGGGGGCCTGTTGGGGACATATTGCGGGGCTTATGTACAGAAATTCCTTAAAGAGAAAATAGTTAAAGGTATAATGGCGACACTGGTGTTGTTTCTGGCTTTCCGTTATATAATTCAATTCTTCTTATAGTTCGGGGGGATTATATGTGCAAGGGAAAATCTGAGCATACAAACGAAGGAAGCGCGTCTGTTCCCCTGGAGAAATTAACCCAGCCAGGCATACTGTTGCTGCTTGTAAAAGACAAGAGCCATGGATACGAGCTGATACAGAAACTTAATCAGGTCGAATACATTGACGGGGAGTTGGAGGCGGCCACTGTATACAGGACCTTAAGGCGCATGGAACAGGACGGGTTAATTGAATCCAGATGGGAGCACGGTGAATTTGGGCCTGCCCGCAGGCAATACGAGATAACAGATTATGGCCGGGAAACACTTAAGCATTGGGCCGGCGGATTGAAGTCCAGGATGAAGCAAATTGAAACATTTTTAGAAAACTATTACGGCTTGATGGACTAGCCCCGGCGCATTGTGTAATCAATTGGGGGTATCAATATGTGCGTTGAAAATAATGAATTAAAAATACTTCATGCAGGTGCGCTGAGAAAGCCCATGAAGGAATGTGTCCAGATGTTTTGGAAGCGCTTTCCGGATGTTGAAGTATTGCTTGATTATTCCGGCTCCAGGGCTTGTGCCCGTTCTGTTTTGGAAGGAAAGAATGCTGATGTAATTGCCCTAGCCGATCCCCATGTTTTTGAGGATATGTTGGTTCCCCGGTATGTGGATGTTTTTTTTGTGTTTGCCACGGACCAGATGGTTCTGGCCTTTGATGATTTTTCACGAAAAAGCCGTAGTATAGATAACGAAAACTGGATGGAAGTATTGCTAGAGCAAGATATTTCTTTTGCCAGATCTGATCATAATCATGACCCCTGTGGATACAGGACGCTGATGTTATGGCAGTTGGCCGAAAAATACTATGAGCATAACGATCTTTTCAACAACCTCAATAGCAAATGCGAAACAAACTGGATCTATCCTAAATCTATTGATTTATGCGAGGCTCTTCTTGAAGGAAGGGTGGATTACGCCTTCATATATTCCTCGGAAGCAGAACAGTTTGGATTCAAATACCTGAAACTGCCGAACAAAATCAATTTGTCCAGCCCTGCCCACGCCGATTATTACGCCCAAGTAACTGTAACTCTGACGGACAGCAACGGAAGAGTTTCTTTGGTTAAGGGAGCTCCGATAGAATTTGCCGTGGCCATACCCAGGACAAGCGCAAACAAGGTGTTAGCAAATGAATTCATACGCATCCTTACCAGTTCAGACGGAGAAAAAGTGTTGGAAAGTTGCGGGTTGATTCCCTGTTAGGCTTTCTCTTTAATGTTTATGTTTATGAAAACAGATAAATTAAAAACCACATATAAGTAAAGCAATGCTTAGTGTAACATATTATCATATGGTATAATAAATGTATAAGTAAGGTGCCTGGCACCTGAAATGGGGTGACAAATAATGAAAAAAATATTGGGACTGGTTATATCGGAAAGACGGTTGGGAAATAGTGAAATTTTAACTAAAGAAATAATGGATAACATCCCCGAGCCCTGTAACAGGGAATTAATCCGGTTGACCGATCTTAACTTAAAGCCATGTAAGGCATGTTACCATTGCCTTCAGCCCGATACTTCCTGCAAAATGAATGATGATTTTAATTTTTTGATGGAGAAAATTAAAGAGGCTGACGCCTTAATTATCGCGGTACCGGTGTATTTCCTGGGGCCTCACGCTTACTACAAGTTACTAACTGACCGTATGTTAAGTGCCGGCCATCTAGCCAGGCATACTGCCGGTAAACCATGTTTGATAGTTGTATCTTACGGAATAAAGGGCTGGGAAGGTTATACCCGAACTGCAGCATTGGTTTTACCCAGGCTGCTGCAGATGAAAGTGGTGGGGTACTGGAAGGTACATGCTGCGTTGCCAGGGGAGAGTGTTTTAAATGAGCAAAACATTATTAAAACCGGTGAGTTAGGGGCAAACATATTTGACTTGCCCGTCTTACAGCCAAAACCGCTGGAGTGTCCTAATTGCGGTAGCGATTTATTTCGCTTTTTGTCCGGTACGGAGGCTGAGTGTCCTCTTTGCTCAAGTAGAGTAAAGCTCTCAGTTCAAAATGGAAATACCGTTTTCAATTTAATAGCAGAAGAACAGGCGAAACCCTGCCGCTTTTCGCCTGAGGGTATTGAAGAACACTTTTTACACTGGCTGATAAGCATGAAAGATAAATTTCTTGAGGTTAGGAGCCAGTTAAAGGAAGTGCAGAAACCCTACCTGGATAAAAAATGGTGGATTAAACCGTGAATAAGCCCGGACATCCGCTATTGATTAATTGGCGTAACTAGGGCTGCTTGCAGATCCTGGAGCCAGGAGACCTGCCAAGAAGATGTATTATGGAGGATAACGGTAAAGTCCCCGCCCATGACTATGGCTGGGGACTTTTTGTGTATCTCTTTGACAGTAGAAAGCACAAACGGGAGCCAATCCGGTTATCTACAAAAGTTTTTGACTGAATCTAATTTTTAATTGACAGAAAAAACATATTGGAATAATATATTAACATATATAGATATAACGATATGTAAATATGTGTTGGCAGGTGGTTTTATGAATGAAGCTATGAGTAATGTCTTAAAAGCATTATCAGACACACACAGGCAAAATATTTTAAAGCTCTTATCTGAGCAGGAAATGGGAGTGTGTGAGATTATAAATGTTATCGGGTTATCACAGCCGGCAGTCTCACACCACCTTAAAACGTTAAAGCAGGCCAACCTTGTTGCAACTGACAAGCAGGGTAAAATTGTTTTTTATTCACTTAACAAAGAGGGGCTTAGAGATTTTTTCAACCAGTTTCATTGTTTCTTGCAAGATCTTGCACTGTTTTCAGACGGCGACCCCAAGCCTTCTCAGTTAAGACAGAACCCAAATCTTTGTGAATTGCTTGGTTTTAGTAAGACTGTATGTGAGGAATAAATATTTAAATAGTGCAGGAGGTGAAAGTATGGCTGAGAAAGCTTCGGCAAAGCTATCATTACTGGACAGATTTTTGACAGTGTGGATATTCTTGGCTATGTTTATAGGTGTTGCTTTGGGTTATGCCGTACCTCAGGTAGCTGGTTGGCTTAATAGTTTTCAGGTCGGTACTACTTCTGTTCCAATTGCTATTGGCCTAATAGTGATGATGTATCCTCCGCTGGCCAGGGTTAAATACGAAGAGATCGGTAAAGTGTTTAAAAACGGCAGGGTGCTGACACTCTCGCTTATCCAGAACTGGATTATAGGCCCTGTTTTGATGTTTGTGCTGGCTGTCATCTTTTTGCGTAATTATCCGGAATATATGGCAGGGCTTATAATTATCGGTTTGGCCCGCTGCATAGCAATGGTCATAGTCTGGAATTCACTGGCCAAGGGAGACTCGGAATACGCAGCGGCGCTGGTTGCACTTAATTCTATTTTCCAGGTGCTTTTCTTCTCTGTCTACGCATACGTTTTCGTAACCTTATTTCCCCGGTGGCTTGGCATGGAATCAATGGAGGTACACATTTCCATGGCTGAAGTAGCGAAAAGCGTTGCCATATACCTGGGTATTCCCTTTATTGCCGGGGTTATAACCAGATTTATACTACTCCCGGCCAAAGGTAAGGACTGGTACGATAAAAAGTTTGTACCCAGCATAAGCCCTCTGGCCTTAATTGCTTTGTTATTTACTATAATTGTAATGTTCTCTCTGAAAGGCAATTATATCATATCGCTCCCACTGGATGTTCTAAGGATAGCAGCGCCGTTGCTGTGCTACTTTATAATAATGTTCTTACTGTCATTTTTCCTAAGTAAGAGGGCTGGCGTGAATTATGAGCAGTCTACCACACTGGCGTTTACGGCTGCCAGCAACAACTTTGAACTTGCAATTGCAGTAGCTGTTGCAGTTTTTGGGATTAATTCCGGCCAGGCTTTTGCCGCGGTTATTGGTCCGCTTATAGAAGTGCCGGTTATGATTGGCTTGGTTAATGTAGCGTTGGGCTTTAAACAAAAATACTTTACATCACGACATAGATTGATACATTAGTAAATGATAAAAAGGAGTTGGCCGGGCCAGCTCCCATAGAATTTCAGGAGTGAATGCTAAATAAATTCAACTTACTTAATAACTAAAAAGTGAGGTAAGAGGCTTTGGACATAAAGATACTTGGCTCCTGCTGCGGGCACGCGCAAAGATTGTTTGAAATGATTTCACAGTACTGCCAAAGTAACAATATCGAGGCAGATATAGAAATAACAGAAGATACTGTAGAAATTATGCAATACGGGATATTGTCCACGCCCGGGCTCGTGGTTAACGGTAAATTAAAGTTTAACGGCATTATTCCCAATGACAATAAAATACTAAACTACATTACGCAAGAAATAAAAAGGTAGGTATAAAGAAAATATGAAATTGGCTGTGATTTCTGACATACATAGCAATCTTTACGGACTTGAAGCCGTTTTAAAGGATATTGGGGAAAAGGGTGTAACAGATATTTTTTGCACCGGTGATTTAGTGGGCTACGGGCCTCGTCCCAATGAGGTTATAGACCTCATTAGAAAACTCAACATACCCACGGTTATGGGGAATTACGACGACGCCATAGGTAATCTGAGGCTTATGTGCGGGTGCGATTATAAAGACGAAAGATCATTACAACTGGCTGAGAAATCCCTTTTATGGACCAAGGATAATACCTCGGAAACCAACAAGCAGTGGCTAAGAGAATTATCTGAAGAAATCAGGATTATCTTTTCCGGGATGGAAATATTGTTTGTTCACGGCAGCCCCAGGGCTTTAAATGAGTATCTTTACGAGGATACACCGGAAAACTATATAAAAGATTTGCTTGATGAGGTTGGCGCCGATATACTGGTTTGCGGCCACACTCACCTTTCATATATAAAGAAAACCTCTGCCGGCTACATCGTCAACGCGGGCAGTGCCGGCAAGCCCAAACACGGCAATCCTAATGTAACTTACTTGGTACTGGAAGTTGCAGGCGGCGAATTGATAGGGCAAATAGTTGAGGTTCCGTATAACTACGAGGATGCCGCCAAAGAAATTGAGCAGGTGGGACTTCCCCGTGAGTTTGCAGAAATCATCAGAACAGGACGGACATGATTATTCTATAAACTGTAAATATTCGAAAGGGGGTGTATGAGAGAAATGGAAATAAAAGTACTCGGTACGGGTTGTTCCAAATGCCATGCACTGGAGAATATGGTAAAGGAAGTATTGGGTGAAACCGGCCTTACTGCTGAAATCAAAAAAATTACGGACATAAAAGAGATTGCGAGTCACGGTATAATGCTTACACCTGGTCTGGTAATCAACGGAAAAGTCAAGTCTGCAGGTAAAGTACTGAGCAAAAAAGATGTTAAAAAGTATATCGAAGAAGAAAAATAAGTGTGTCTTGCTAACATCAAAAAAAGATGATATTTTAATACTATGGTTAATAGTATTAAAATTGCTAAAGCCTTAAGCGACCCTATTCGCTACAAAATTCTGCAAATGCTGGCCCAAAAAGAAACTGGCTGCTGCTGCCCTTTGCCCGGCGAAGATGACCGCCGTCCGGGCCTGTGTAATTGTGAATTGATGGCTGAGTTCGGTATGATCCAGTCACGAGTTTCCTATCATATGAAAGAATTAATTGAAGCCGGTTTAGTAAACGAAGAACCACGGGGAAAGTGGAGAGTCTATTTTATTAACACAAAAACACTAAGAGAATATATACAACAGCTAAACCATGATTTTGCCTTAAAGTAATTTTTTTTAGCTTGTTATATCAAAATAAATTGATGTAGGGAGGACTACTTATGAGTGAAGATGTAAGGGAATTCGTCCGGAAAAATTATGCCCGGGCCATTACACAGAAAAACGGTTGCTGTGGAAATAGCGGTAGTTGCTGTTGTGGTGATCCGCTAAGCAATGCCAGTATGATTACAAGTGATTTATACCGGCTGGATGAGACGGAAGGCTTACCTCAGGATGTCGTTGCCGCCTCTTTTGGATGCGGAAACCCCACGGCCCTGGCCGAGCTGCATGAAGGAGAAGTGGTTTTGGACCTGGGCAGCGGAGCCGGACTGGATGTGCTTTTGTCCGCACGGCGGGTAGGTTCCAGCGGCAAAGCTTACGGCCTTGACATGACCGATGAAATGCTGGCCGAGGCCAGGGCCAATCAGGTTAAGGCTGGTATAAGCAATGCGGAGTTCTTAAAAGGGCATATAGAGGATATTCCCTTGCCTGATAATACGGTAGATGTGCTTATATCCAACTGCGTCATTAACTTATCCGCAAACAAAGACAGGGTACTTCAGGAAGCCTACCGGGTGTTAAAACCCGGTGGCCGGTTTGCCGTTTCAGACATCGTGCTGACCAGGCCCCTACCTCAGAAGCTACAACAGGACTTAATGGCCTGGGCAGGTTGTGTGGCCGGCGCCCTTCTGGAAGAGGAATACAGGGAAAAACTTGCCAAAGCCGGTTTTACAGACATCGAAGTGCAGGTAACCAGAGTTTATGACTTAACAGGTCCGTCGGCGGCGTCGATTGTTCCAGGACTTTCTGCAAATGAGCTCTATGAGTTAAATGGATCGATAGTAAGCGCATTTATAAGGGCCAGGAAATAAGACGTATGCTGTTAGACGTAGTTAAAACAGATTAACCAAACCGATAAATGGGATCTTTAATATTTCGGCAAAAAAAGGTTTTCTTAAATGGATAACGAATAAAGTATAATTAACAGCGAACGACCAGGAGTCGTTTAATCTTTTTAATTGTTTCATCTGAAATATGCCACGAAGGCACAGCTCTGTAAGAAACGAGCCATTCTTCGAGGTTTTTGTTTTTATATGGGAAATCCATATGGTAATAAAATACTACACACATAGCCACGAAGGCGCTTCCTTCCCTCGAAGGGGTGTCTTTTGTGGCTTTTTGTTTGTATCGGAAGGGGGTAATGGATAATTATGGTATAAGCAAAAGGAAGACGCGGATAACAAAAGTCAGTATAAGAAGCTTGCTTTTAAATGGTCTCAAATAAGAAAAAAGGGGAGAGATGAAAATTGGCTAACAAGAAACCTTTATTAAACACAGTATTATTGCTCGTGTTGCTTATTACATTTGTTGCAGGCTGTTCATCGACGAAGAGTGTTCATGAAAACCCTGATAAGAATGAACTGGTGCTCGCCGTCCACGGCGAGTCAGAAACCGGCTATGATCCCACCACAGGCTGGGGCCGCTACGGTTCACCTCTTTTCCACAGTACGCTGCTCACCCGTGATAATGACCTCAAAGTTGTCAACGACCTTGCTACCAATTATGAGGTAAGCGATGATGGCCGGACATGGACTGTAACTATACGTAATGACGCAAAGTTTTCAGACGGCAAACCGGTTACGGCGGCTGATGTGGCATACACCTATGAAATGGCCGCAAAAAGCGGATCGGTGGTCGATCTCACTGTGATGGAGAGCGTAAAGGTTCTAAACGACCACACGGTGGTGTTTGCTCTGAAGAATCCGCAGTCGACATTTGAAAATCTGCTCATAGCCACCGGGATTGTTCCAAAGCATGCTCACGGAAAGGATTACGCCCAGAAGCCGGTTGGCTCAGGTCCCTATAAACTTGTGCAGTGGGATAGGGGGCAGCAGCTGATTGTAGAGGCCAATCCAAATTATTATGCTACCAAACCGTTCTTTAAGAAGATTACATTTCTGTTCCTGGATGAAGACGCGGCCTTTGCTGCTGCAAAGGCCGGGAAAGTTGACGTAGCGGTGGTTCCGCCGGTTCTGGCCAAGCAAAAGGTTCCCGGTATGCGTCTCCTGGCTGTTGACAGCGTCGATAACCGTGGAATAATGTTTCCCGTGGTGCCGTCCGGTCACAAAGACAAGGATGGTTATCCAGTCGGCAACGACGTAACAGCCGATGTTGCTATTCGCAAGGCTATTAATATCGCCATCAACAGGAATGATCTGGTTAATGGTGTGCTGGAAGGCTTTGGCACACCGGCATATACTGTATGCGACAATTTGCCCTGGTGGAACCCGGAAACGGTCATAAAGGACGCTGACCCCGAAGGGGCAAAGAAATTACTTGCCGACGCAGGCTGGAAAGACGCCGATGGCGATGGCGTCCTGGAAAAAGGAAATATTGAGGCAAAGTTCACGCTGCTATACCCGTCCAGCGACCAGACCCGCCAGTCACTGGCCCTGGCAGTGACAGATATGGTAAAACCACTTGGTATTTCCATCAATGTTGTGGGGAAAAGCTGGGATGAAATCAAGACCATGAATCATGCCAATGCGGTACTTTTTGGCTGGGGAAGCCACAACCCGCTGGAGATGTACAATCTGTACAGCAGCAAAACTCGCGGAATAGAACATTTTAATGCAGGTTTTTATAGTAATCCGGTAGTGGACGATTACATGGACAAGGCACTTGGCACGACCAATAAGGACCAGGCGCTGGAGTACTGGAAGAAGGCTCAGTGGGACGGTAAAACAGGTGTAAGCGCCGTGGGAGATGCACCATGGGCGTGGCTGGTGAACCTGGATCACTGCTATTTCATCCGGGATGGCCTGAACACCGGCAAACAGAGAATAGAACCGCATGGACACGGCTGGCCCATCACCGCCAACATTGTAGAGTGGCGCTGGAATGAATGAGTTTAGGGAATAGGGAGAGTGAGTGCGTATGGGAAGCGCGTTGATTTACATCGGTCATAAAAGCGTAAGGCTGGCAGTGCTGCTGATTGCGCTGTGCGCCATCACCTTCTGGCTTGTAAGCCAGTCGCCTATTGATCCGGTTCAGGCATACGTCGGCGCCGACATGATGCGGGTAGGTCCCGAGCAGCGGGCGGAGATTGCCGAGTACTGGGGGCTGAACGCACCGCCGCTGGAGAGATTTGTACGCTGGGGCTCTGCGGTGGTTCACGGCGACTTCGGTACCTCGATGATTTTTCGCAGGCCAGTCATTGATGTGATCCAGGAGCGTTTTACTGCTTCACTTGTACTGATGGGAGCGGCCTGGGTGTTCTCCGGGGTGTTGGGGTTTGTGCTGGGCATTATAGCGGGCGCAAGGCAAGGCACCTGGATCGACCGTCTCATCAAGTGTTACTGCCTCACCCTGGCCTCCACGCCTGCGTTCTGGCTGGGGCTTTTGCTGCTTATTGTTTTTGCCGTGTGGCTTGGCTGGGCGCCGGTGGGGCTGGGGGTTCCCATGGGTGTGCCTGCCGATGAAGTGACCCTTGGCGACCATCTGAGACACATGATCTTACCTGCAGTTACATTGAGCATCATCGGCGTGGCAAACGTGGCCCTGCATACCAGGCAAAAACTCGTAAACGTACTGGCCAGCGATTATGTGCTGTTCGCCCGGGCCAAGGGTGAGTCGGAGCCGGCCATACTATGGCGGCACGGCATGCGCAACGTGGCCCTGCCTGCCATTACTTTGCAGTTCGCGTCTTTAAGCGAGTTGTTCGGCGGTTCCGTACTGGCGGAACAGGTTTTTTCATACCCTGGACTCGGGCAGGCCACTGTGGCGGCAGGTTTACGGGGAGACGTGCCGCTTTTGCTGGGCGCTGTTATCTTTAGTGCACTGTTTGTATTTACCGGAAATCTGCTTGCGGACATCATTTACCGCTTTGTGGATCCCCGGATTAGACTGGGGGGGTCAGTATGAGCTACACAGACACAACAATCAACCAATCACACATTAGCCAACTGCCGAGGCTTAATCGCCGGCAGATCACGGTGCTTGTCATGGCGATTGCTGCTGCGCTGTTGCTCGGGGTGGTAATTGGAGGGTTTCTCCTGAGCAACGAGAAACTGATGACAAATTTTGAGGAACGAAGCTTGTCGCCCTCCATTGAGCATCCCTTCGGTACGGATTGGCTTGGCCGGGATATGTTCGCCCGCTCCCTGAAGGGACTGACTGTAAGCCTCGGCGTTGGAATGCTGGCTTCTACCGTAAGCGTATTTTTTGCTCTCACCCTTGGTTTGGCCGCCGCTACCATGGGCAGGACTGTTGACGGCGCTGTCACATGGCTTGTAGATATTTTCCTCGGCCTGCCGCATATCGTGGTGCTCATCCTCATCGCTTTTGCGATGGGTGGCGGGACTAGGGGAGTAATTATTGCAGTCGCCATCACGCACTGGCCCAGCCTTGCGCGGGTCATTCGTGCCGAAGTGTTACAGCTTCGAACCTCGGAATATGTACAATTATCTCGCCGGCTCGGCAGGTCCCGCTGGTGGATAGCCACGCGACATTTACTGCCGCATCTGGTGCCGCAGCTTCTCGTGGGCCTGGTGCTGCTGTTTCCGCATGCCATACTGCATGAGGCTGCCATCACCTTCCTTGGCTTTGGATTGTCCCCCCATCAGCCTGCAGTTGGCGTTATACTGTCGGAATCGATGCGGCATCTATCAACCGGGCAGTGGTGGCTGGCACTTTTTCCTGGTCTTTCCCTGCTGGTGATGGTGCGGGCCTTCGATGCCCTTGGTGACAACTTGCGGTTGCTTATCGACCCGCACACCGCACAGGAGTAAGGTAGTAATAAAACGACCAGACAGTAAAGGAGAAAAATGATGTCTAACCAAACAGCTGTTTCGCAAAACACATCAACCACAATACCGGAAGCGTCAACCGGAGGCACTATGATGCCGCTCCTCGATGTGCGGGATCTTTCGGTGTCGTTTGTGCAATATACAGGCGGTCTGCAGATGAGATTTCTAACGGTTATCACCAGCCTCAGCCTTACTGTCCGGCCCGGCGAGATCCTCGCAGTAGTGGGCTCCAGTGGCTCCGGTAAGAGTTTGCTGGCCCACGCCATCCTTGGTATTTTGCCAAATAACGCCCGGATATCCGGAACCATGCTTTATGTAAATGAAGACCTTACACCTGAGCGACAGATGTCACTGCGGGGGAGGGAGATCGCTCTGGTGCCGCAGTCGGTAAACTTTCTCGACCCCCTCATGCGGGTGGGGTTTCAGGTTCGCTCGGCTGCGCACGGCAGTGAAGCCGCCAAGGCACAGCGCCGGGTTTTTGACCGGTATCACCTGGCAGATCAGGTGAAAGGGCTATTTCCTTTCCAACTCTCGGGTGGCATGGCCCGGCGGGTGCTGGTTGCCACTGCAACCATAAGCGATGCCCGGCTGGTCATAGCTGATGAGCCTACGCCGGGTTTGCATCCGGCAGTAGTTAAGGAAACTTTGAATCACTTGCGGGAACTGGCCGACGAGGACCGTGCAGTAATGCTCATAACCCACGATATAGAAGCTGCGCTTACCATTGCTGATCGCATTGCCGTCTTTTATGCAGGCACCACCGTTGAAATAGCTTTAGTGGCAGACTTTACGGATAATGGTGAGGCTCTGCGCCATCCGTACAGCAAGGCCCTGTGGAGAGCACTGGCGAAAAACGAATTCGTGGCAACACCAGGTGCCCAACCATCACCGGATGCGCTGCCGCCGGGATGCCTTTTTCAGCCGAACTGCAAAATAGCTACACCCGAATGTGCATCTGTACGACCCAAGGAGCGTGAGTTGCGGGGTGGAATGGTGAGGTGTATCCATGCCGCTTGAAGCACGTGGAATTGGTTTTCGTTACGAGTCCGGTCAGTGGGTATTGCGTGGGGTGGACATAAAACTGGAACCTGGCGAAATAGTTGGTCTCACCGGCCCCAGCGGACTTGGTAAAACAACACTGGCACGCATTCTTGCCGGTTACGAACGTCCCCTTGAGGGCAACGTGGAACTGGACGGGAATCCCCTGCCTGCAACCGGATACAACCCTGTGCAGCTCGTATTCCAGCATCCCGAGAAAGCGGTTAATCCTCGCTGGCGCATGTGTGACATCCTCACTGAGGGCTGGGAACCCAATGATGATCTGCTCACATCGCTCAGTATTGAAAAAGGGTGGTTCAGCCGCTGGCCCAACGAGCTGTCAGGTGGCGAGCTGCAGCGATTCTGTCTGGCGCGGGCGCTTGGACCACAGACCCGCTACCTTATTGCAGATGAGATAACCGCTATGCTAGATGCTATTACACAGGCACAAATCTGGCATGTGGTGCTTGACCTTGTGCATAAGCGCAACCTGGGAGTGCTTGTTATTAGTCATGATGGGCCTCTTTTAAAGCGTTTATGCAACAGAGTCACTGAGCTGAAATCTGAAATGGGATAGCCAGGCAAAATTGCCCCTGTTAAATCTCAACTAATTTCAATATTAATTCAGACTATGCTCACGGCCCCATCAAAACTGACGGCTGTCAAAGAAGGGCAATAAATTTTCCAGTCTAATCTTTGAAGTGTGACATTACCAAATCTCCAAATTGGGTGTAATATATATATAGTGTTTTAACCGACTGATCTGTCAGTCATGTGGATAACCTAGGGAGAGTAGATTCAGTAATCGGGGTTGTCACATTGGTTTATAAATTGAACAATCCAAGGAGGTGAATTTGATGTTCGTAGTAACGGTGGATGCTGATAAGTGTGAGGGCTGCAGCGAATGCGTCGACAACTGTCCGGCCTCCGTGCTGGAAATGGCTGACGGCAAGGCTTCCGTAGCTAATGGCGATGACTGCCTTGGCTGTGAGACCTGCGTTTCAGTTTGCCCTTCCGGAGCTGTGACTCTCGAAGAACAGTAAGCTTGCTGACTGTCATGTACACTTTGGGATACAACCATTGTGAATTATTTACTGCCTGTGGTATTTAGCCACAGGCAGTAAATAATTGTTTACATTCAGGATATAAGATTTACCCGGAGCCATCCTAAGGCTGGCGGTAAATTTGGGTCAACTTGCTTATGTGCTCTTTTTCCTGTTGAATAAGCTTTTCAATAATATCCTTGCCGGTGTCATCCACCATATTTTTAAACTCCTGGAATATCATTATCGAGTCCTTCTCAAAACGGAAGGCAATAGCTAGAGCCTCCCTGAATGTTTGTATGCCGTCAACCAGATCTTTCACTTTGTGCAGATTAAATACGTGGCTGTCAATGATGGATTTTATGTAATCCCTATATTCTCCCACGTAGCTTTCATTGGGAACCACATCCCTGGCAAGGCTCTCGCCCAGCTTTTCAAAATCCTTGACGTGCCGGGCTTCCTCCTCTGCCAGGTAAATGAAGGTTCTTTTGGCGTCTGGATCATCTACCTTAGCCAGAGCCTTTTCATAAAAGAGCCTGCCGTTTTTCTCAATTTCCACCGCCAGTTTGACAATTTCATCTCCGGTAAATTTCAATATGCTCCAGGCCATAGTTTTCCACTCCTCTTTATTTAATTATAGATATTCAGTATTTTTATCATCTTCAACAAGTTCAAACTCCTCTTTGGGAGCTCCGCATACCGGACACTCATCCGGAGGTTCCTCGCCCTGGTGGATGTAACCGCAAACCTTGCAGCGCCACTGTTTGACAGCGTTTTTGGCGGCCTCAATAGGTGCGGGGGCTGGCCCCGGCTTCACCGCAGAGTTTTTTGTCTGGCGATAGTAGGCATAAGTCAAGGGTTCCTTTTCGCTCTTAACCCCGCCTTCCACCACATCACCCACGAACATGGTGTGGGTTCCCATATCCACCGAAAGTTGGGGGTCCACCCTGCATTCCATGTAAGAGATGCATTTATCTATTACCGGGGCTCCGGTAACACCGGTGGTATACTCAATACCCTGGAATTTATCGGCTTCCCGGCCAGAGCGGAAACCAAAGTTACGCACCATATCCATATGTTCCTGACCGAGAACACAGACCGAAAAAAATCCGCTGTTTCTTATGTATTCATGGGTCAAATTGTTTTTATTAACACCAATTACAACCCTCATCGGTGCGCTGGTGATCTGGAACACAGTATTGCAAATCTGTGCGTTTATCATGCCGCCACTAAGTGAGCCCACCACGAACAGCCCGTACGATATTCTGAAAAGGGCCGGCTCAATCCGTTTTTTATCCTCGGCACTAAGTTCGTTAATAGCCGGAACAGCATTTTTCTCTTCGTCCGTTTCAAGCGGGGAGAGGTCCACCAGTTCGGATTTATCCGCCGGAGCTCCGCATCTGAGACAATGTTCCGGAGGGTTTTCATCCTCGTGCAGCCATCCGCAGACTGTGCATCTCCATATTTTCATACATGATTCACCTTCAAATCATCTTTATATGGTTCTTTTATGGGCTTATTTAAGCTATAGTTGCATTATAAAAAAGAAATCTTAACATAACTTTACTAAAAGCTTAAAATTTTATTAAATTCAAAACAATAAATATTTTTTAATAAAAACGTAAGCTTTTGGAAAGAAGCCTGTAATTGTTGAGTTTTATAATGTGAAATTAAAAAGGTTTAGCATAGGGCAGAACCATTAAATACCATTTGCGCCACGGACTGCAAATTAACCCATGCATAAGCCCTGGAAGAATTCCGGGGCTTTAAATTCTCAAGCTAAACTGGTTATGCGACAAACTATAATGGAAACACTTTTGAGGAGGACCGCCAAATTGGCATGCCACAGAGCGGATGGCTGTACCCCTTAGATCCCTTTAGCCTGTCAGGCTTGAAATTCACGCAGTCGGCGAAGGAGTCCGAAGCACTAAACAACATAAGAGGAGCCATCATTTTTTCGGCCTGGGAAGGTGATTCGAATGCATATTATAGTTTGCGTAAAACAGGTACCCGATACTACTGAAGTGAGGATTGATCCCGAAACCAATACATTAGACCGCTCCAGCGCGCCTGCCATTATAAACCCTTACGACAGTCATGCGGTAGAGGAGGCAGTGCGGCTCAAGGAACAGTTTGGGGGGAAGGTAAGCGTTATCTCCATGGGCCCGTTCAGCGCCGTGGAGGCTATAAAAAAATGCATCGCCCTTGGGGCTGATGATGGATATTTATTAAGTGATAAAAAGTTCGCGGGTTCGGACACGCTGGCAACAAGCTATATTTTAGCCTTGGGTATCATGAAAGTTTGCCAGCGGAAACCCTACGATCTCATCTTTTGCGGCAAACAGGCCATTGACGGAGATACCGCCCAGGTGGGGCCGGGAATTGCCAGAAGATTGGGGATACCCCAGTTGACCTACGTAAAAAACATATCGTCAGTTAATCCTGAACAAAAGGAAGTAAAAGTTCACCGCAAACTGGATGAGGGCTATGAGGTGGTAACAGCCAAAATGCCCTGTCTCATTACTGTTGAAAAAGAAATAAACCAGTTGAGATATTCTTCCCTGCCCGATATGTTGCGGGCTGCCCGGTATCAACCCAGCATTTACGGGGCTCTAGACCTGAATGCGGACCCGCTGATGATGGGGCTGAAAGGCTCACCAACTTCGGTGCTAAAGATTTTTGTACCAACACAACGCGGCCAGGGAGAAATATTAAGCGGGGACGGTCAAATCGTGGTAAATCAATTGATCAACGGTCTTTCCAGTAGGCTAGCTCAGAATATCTGAAGCCGGAGGTGATAAAAAGTGGCGGTAAATATATCAAAAGCATGCATTGGCTGCCAGGCATGTATCTCAACCTGCCCTTACGGCGCGCTTTATATGAATGATGAAGGGCTGAGCCGGGTGATTACTGATAAATGCGTGGAATGTGGTAAGTGTATTGAAAACTGTCCCGTAAGCGCCATAGAATTGCCGGCTGCCGCCGGAAGACCGGCGGCTGAAGATGTAGCTTTACCTGGCGGCGCAGCAGGGCCGGACAGGTCCGTCGGGCTGGAAACTCCTCTGTCCGGCGATATTGCCCGCAACCAGGGGGTATGGGTATTTGTTGAGCAAAGGGAAGAGCAAGTAGCGCCGGTATCCCTTGAATTGCTCGGCGCAGGACAGGAACTGGCTAAAAAACTTGGCGTTGAGCTTTCCGGGGTACTGCTGGGGAACCAGGTGTCAGGTCTGGTAGATAAGCTTTATACTTACGGGGCTGACAGGATTTATCTGTTGGACCACCCCGTTCTCCAGTACTACCGGACGGAAGCCTATATGCGAGTTTTTGTTAAATTAGTTAAGGAATACTTGCCGGAAATAATATTAATAGGTGCCACTACTACCGGTCGGGATCTTGCCGCAGCCGTGGCAACAGAGTTACGTACAGGTTTGACTGCTGACTGCACCGGCCTGGATATTGATCCCCGGCAGCGCCTGCTGCTGGCTACACGGCCGGCTTTTGGCGGTAACATTATGGCTACAATTGTTTCCAAGAAGCACCGCCCGCAAATGGCCACTGTACGCCCCAAAGTAATGAAAATGGGCAAACCGGTGCCTGGATGCCGGGGCGCTTTGGTCCGCCCGGAGATAGAGCTAAAAGAATCGGAAATGTTAACCAGGGTTTTAGAAATAGTTAAAGAGCAGGGTGACCAGATCAATATCCAGGATGCCGAAATGATTGTGGCCGGGGGGCGGGGCCTGGGAGACCGGGACAGTTTCAGGAAGATTTGCTTCGGGCTGGCCGGTGCAATCGGTGCCCGGGTAGGGGCGTCACGGGCAGCCGTGGAGGCAGGCTGGATCGAACAAAAATATCAGGTGGGGCAAACAGGTGTTACTGTTGCACCTAGAATATATATTGCCCTGGGAATTTCCGGGGCCATTCAACATTTGGTCGGCATCAGGGGCTCGGATATCATCATAGCCGTTAACAACGACCCGGAAGCCCCTATTTTTAAGGAGTGCACTTACGGAATTGTTGGAGACCTTTTTAAGATTGTACCACTGTTGAAGGAACCGCTTAAAGAATTGTTGGAACAGATAAAAACTGATTTGAATAGAGGCCAGGAGGTGATTAACTGTGCCGGATAAATTTGATGCCATTGTAGTGGGAGCAGGGGTGGCCGGCCTGGCCGCCGCTTACAAAATGGCCCAGGAAGGCCTGTCCGTTGTAGTAATAGAGCGGGGGGACTACCCCGGGGCGAAAAACGTCATGGGCGGGGTATTATACCGCGCTATGACGGAGGAGTTGATACCGGAATTTTGGAGGGAAGCTCCCCTGCAAAGGCCGGTGGTGGAACAGCGGTTCTGGCTGATGGACAGCCAGTCGGCAGTTACCACAGGCTATAAAACGAAGGAATGGGCCATGGAGCCGTATAACTGCTTTACGGTTTTCAGGAGTCAGTTTGATCAATGGTTCGCCCGAAAATGCACTGAAGCCGGGGTAGTAATCATTAATGAAACACTGGTTGAATCCTGCATTATGGAAAATGACCGGGTCGTAGGTGTACGCACCGGCCGGCCCGAGGGTGATCTTTACGCCAATGTAGTGGTCCTGGCTGATGGGGTTAATTCAATGTTAAGCAGGCAGTTGGGCTTCCATAAAGAATGGGAGCCCCGGCAGGTAGCCCTGGCTGTGATGGAAGAACTTAAACTGCCCTCCGAAGTAATTGAGGAGCGCTTTAATCTTGATCCGGGTATGGGGGCCACCATTGAAATATATGGGGATAGTACCCTGGGCCTGGTGGGAACAGCATTTATTTATACCAACAAGGAGCATATTTCCATCGGCGTTGGCACACTGCTGTCCCAGGTCAGGCAATTAAAAGTGCGTCCTTATGAACTTCTGGAATACCTGAAGAGCCACCCGATGGTGCGTCCCCTGATTAAAAAAGGGGAGCCGGTGGAATACTACGCTCATTTAGTTCCCGAGGGGGGCTACAAAGCCATCCCTAAACTGGTGGGGAACGGTGTAGTAGTGGTGGGTGATGCCGCCCAGTTAGTCAACGGTATGCACCGGGAAGGCAGCAATTTGGCCATGATCTCCGGGCGCCTGGCGGCCGAGGCGATTATCATGGCCTATAAGATCGGTTCATTTGAGGCCAGGGATCTCTCGCCATACGAGGAGAACTTGCGGAACAGCTTCGTTATGAAAGATTTGAAGAAATATAAAAATGCTTCGCACCTGCTGGAAGTGAATCCCCAGTATCTTAATGAATATATTCCGGCTACCAATATGGCCTTACATGAAATGCTAACGGTGGACGGAATGAGTAAACAAGAAAAACAAAAAGCAATCATCAAACGGGCTTTAAGCCGGAAATCCCTGTTCTCCCTGGGCAAGGATGTATATAAAGCTTGGAAGGCGATGAAATAATGAATTATAAACTGACAAAAAATATGAAAGCACTTGATATAGAGATAAATATAGATAATAAGCTCTTTTTAAACCGCTGGAAACCGGATCGGGAATCCCACCTGGTTGTGGTTGATCATTCGGTTTGCGCCGGCAAGTGCCCCGGCAAAGATTGTACATTCTTTTGCCCGGCAAGAGTTTATGAATGGAGAGACGGAAGGATAGCTGTGGGATTTGAAGGGTGCCTGGAATGCGGCGCCTGCAGGATTGCCTGCCCCCAAGGCAATATTCGATGGCGTTACCCCCGGGGCGGTTACGGTGTACAATTCAGGCTGGCTTAGCGCAAAATGAAAGAAATAAAATAGCTATATATAAAAAGGGCTGAGGATTTCACCGCAAGCCCTTTATTTAATTTCCAACATTTTTTTATGCAGGTGGGTTTTATCGTAGAGGAAAAACGGTGGTTTTAACAGAAACGTTTTAGTTGCGTGGATTACAGCCGAAAGGAAATGAACCCCCAAATGAATTCCAAGAAACTGACGACTTGCTTTGCGCCCGCAGAACGGGCGCCGAACGAGCATATTGCACAACAAGTAAGGGTTGCGGAAGATTTATTCGGGGCCTGTAGTTTTTTTGACGCACTTCCATACGTTGTAATGGTTCTCAACCACAACCGCCAGGTAATCCTTTGTAACCGGGGTCTGCTGGACTTACTGGGAGTCGGAGATTATGAATCGGTAAAAGGCCTTCGTCCGGGAGAACTGCTACGCTGTATCCACGCCTGTGAGATGGCCGGTGGTTGCGGGACCACCGAATTTTGCCGTACCTGTGGAACTATGAACGCCATCCTGGAAAGTCAGTCTGGACATAAAGCTTACCATGAGTGCCGGGTCCTGGTCAATAACGATGCGGGATTGGAAGCGCTGGATCTAGGGGTGACAGCCATGCCGATCCGGCTCAGCAACGAAGAATTTACTGTACTGTCCATAGTGGATATCAGCGACAAGAAGCGGCGGCACAACCTGGAGCGCATTTTCTTCCATGACGTGATGAATACGGCCGGAGGCTTAATGGGCCTGGCCGAGTTACTGGAAAAAACGGTCGATCCTGTTCTTGTCAAAGAGTTTATACTTGACATTCAATCATCGGCGAATATGCTGGTGGAACAAATACGGGAACAACGCGATTTGATATTGGCTGAAAACAATGAACTCAAGGTTAACATGGTACCATTGCGATCTTTAAATTTATTGTCCGAAGTGGCCGCACATTGCGCCGTCCATGAGACTTCCCGGGACCGGCAGATCCTGATTGACCAGGCAGCAAAGAATGTGGTTTTCACCAGCAACCCGCAGCTGCTTCACCGGGTACTGGGAAACATGTTGAAAAACGCCCTGGAAGCGTGCAGAGCCGGTGAGGTGATCTGGTTGGGCTGCCGGCTCCAAGACGGGCAGGTTGAATTTTGGGTGAACAATCCGGGAGTTATGCCACAGGAAGTCCAACTGCAGCTTTTCCAGAGATCCTTTTCGACCAAGGGGAACGGTCGCGGACTGGGTACTTACAGTATGAAATTGCTCACCGAGCGTTACTTGCACGGGTCCATTACCTTCACGGTGTCGGAAGAGGAAGGGACTACGTTTTTCGCAAGGTTTCCTGGCAATATCCAGGCTACTGGATATAATGAGAGACCCTGAACTCTAAAACACCATGATCAACATGTCAACAGGAAGGGGTGGCGAGTTGCAAACAGTCATGTTGTTAAAAGAACGATTACTGGCCGGTGAACGGAGCATTCAAAAAATAGCTGCCTGGCTTTTGTTTCTTCTGCTTCTGAATTTCCTGGCAGGCAAGTATTATACGGTTGTTTCGGGGGAGGTCTATCCCGGCATCCATCTGGTTATGGAGTTTGCCACTGTTATTGTGGCGGTTAGCGTTTCTCTGATTAGTTGGTATGACTACAAGTACAAGTACGAACTGCGGATGTTGATCCTGTCCCTGACCTTCTGCGTAGTGGCAATAGTCGAATTTGCCCATTCCTTTTCATATGCCGGTATGCCTGATTTCATTACGCCCAACTCTCCCAATAAAGCCTCTACTTACTGGGTCATTGCAAGACTTTTACTTAGCACCGGATTGCTTGCGGCAGTTTTTAGCAATAATAAAATTAAAATTATACGCAAATCGGTTTTAATCCTGGCCCTATTTGCTCTAGTAAGTCTGGGGTTAATTGTCGCCGTTGCTTTTTACCTGTCCTATCTTCCAGCCATGTATGATTCAGTGGCAGGAAGCCAGACCGGTGTCAAAATAGCTTTGGAATACGTGGTTATGACCATGCTGGGGCTGGCGGCAATTCGATTGCTGCTGAGAAAGGAACCGGACAGACAGGATTTTTACCTGTGCCTGGCCCTGATCACCGGAATAATGAGCGACGCCGCCTTTACTTTATATGCCAGTGTCTATGACACCTATAATTTACTTGGGCACATATACTTAGTGGCATCCTTTGCCTTTATTTTTAAGGCCCTGTCGGAAGAAGCGGTGGGCATGCTTTACGAAGCCAACAGTACACTGAAAAGGCAAAGGGAGATGCTTGCCGAAACCAATCGCCAGCTTCAGGAGGCAGACCGCCTGAAGGATGAGTTTCTTGCCAATACCAATCACGAACTGCGTTCCCCGCTGACGGCCATTATCGCATTTACCGAGCTTTTGCTGGATAATAGCACGGGGAAACTAAACGACTTGCAAAGAGATTACATTAATGAGATAAACGACAGCGGTAAGGAATTGCTTGGCAGGATTAACGGTTTTTTGGACCTTTCCAAAATCGCCGCGGGCAAGACTGTCCTGTACAGGGAGCATTTTGAGGTTGATGAACTGATTAAAGATATATTTCGACGGATGAAGCCCCTCTTTAACAATAAGGGGGTAACCCTGGAAGTTGCCCGGAATACAAATCAACTTCTGGTTTGGGCCGACAAGGAAAAATCCGGACAGGTATTAACCAACCTCCTTTCTAATGCTTTGAAATTCACCGCGCCGGGGGGGAAGGTGTTAGTGGAGTCTAATTCTGGTCTCCCAGAGCGGAATGTTACTATCACTGTAAGAGACACCGGCATTGGCATTGACATACGGGAACAGGAAAAAATTTTTCAACCTTTTCATCAGGTGGACGGCAGCAACGCGAGGAAGTACGGTGGTACGGGAATAGGGCTGACCCTTGCCAGGCAACTGGTGGAACTGCAAGGCGGCACCATCAGGGTTTCCAGTCAAAGGAATGACGGCAGCATTTTCACTTTTACCTTGCCAGCGGAATATAACTGAGCCTTGGGTTCGGAATGGAACGGGACCTTAAAGGCTGTTAGCGAGATAAACAAAAGATTTGGGGAAGGCTGGTTAAACAATGCCATATCGTATTTTAGCGGTTGACGACGATCCGAAAATATTGAAAATTCTGTTGCACTCGCTAGGTAAGGAGGGTTTTGAAGTGCTTACCGCCGCTAATGGTGAGGAAGCCCTGCAAAAAGCCAGACAGTTCCCTCCCGACCTGGTGGTGCTGGACATCATGATGCCCGGAATGGATGGTTTTGAGACCTACCAGAAGTTAAAGGCCCAGCGGGAGGTTCCGGTGATCATTTTATCGGCCAGGACGGACGAGGTGGACAGGGTAGTAGGATTCCGGATGGGAGTAGATGACTACCAGACCAAGCCATTTAGTCCCACGGAATTAGCCCTACGGGTAAAAGCGATTTTAAGAAGGCTGGAAGAGAAAAATGTACAACCAGAACAGGTTTTAACCTTTGCTGGATTGATCCTGGACTACGGCAAGCGCCTGGTCATGGTCGACGGCAGTAAGGTTGAACTCACCCCGAAGGAATTTGAATTGCTCTGGCTGATGGCCTCCAACTCCAACCGTGTATTTACCAAGGCCCACTTGCTGGACAAGATCTGGGACAGTTCCTTTTTGGGCGATGAGAACACTGTTACCGTTCATATCAGGCGATTGCGGGAAAAAATCGAAAGGGACCCTTCCAAACCGGTATATATTAAAACGGTTTGGGGTACTGGATATAAATTTGAGTTTGAAGGATAACACGTTTACGTGTCAACAAAGGCGAAGGTACATCCCGGCGTCTTTTATATTGTAATAGATTATTAAGATTTTCGTAATTGGACCGTAATCAGCGCGAACTATAATTGTCTTATAAGTTGGGGACATTCCTTCGTGAGACTTATTAAAACGTTAGGATTTTAGATTACCCAAGAAGGTGTGTCCCCTAACCTTATACGGGGGTGAACTCCATGAAACAGGACGAAGGGCCGGAAAAGCCAGCCGGTCTATCCAGGGAACATTTAGAGGAACATTACAGGCTTTATCCGGCGGCACATCAAGTAAAAATAAAAGAGATTGAAGCTCGGCTGCTCAGAACAGATACGGCTTGTGTGGACACCACCTACTGCCCCCTGCGTTCCTTGAAAAAAGAATACGCTTACGCCCTGAACTCTGTCAGGCTGCATGATTATTATCTCGGGAACATCGGGGAAGCAGGTTCAAAACCCTCTCCTGAGATGTTGAGCATGCTGGAACGGGACTTTGGTTCCAGGCAGGAGTGGGAGAAGCAGTTTATCGCCCTGGCCACGTGTTCAAGAGGATGGATAGTGCTGGGATTTGACCTGAAAGAAGGCGTATTGCGAAACTTCTTTTCCGACGATCACTCCGAGGGGGTGTGGTCGGTATTGCCATTGCTGGTGCTGGACGTTTACGAGCACGCCTATTACTCTGTTTTCCCCTCCCGGAGCGATTATATAGAAACTTTTTTTAAATATCTATACTGGGAGATAGTGAATCGTAGACTTACAGTGGCGAGGGAAGTGTTTAAAAAGATCAGTTCAATAAATTTTTAGAGGAGGTTTGATAAAATGACTGAACTGCTGCAGGTTTACAAGTGTGGTATTTGCGGCAATATCGTGGAAGTAATCCACAACGGTAAAGGAGAACTGGTATGCTGCGGTAAGCCAATGGTCCACCTGGTTGAAAACACAGTGGACGCCGCTAAGGAAAAGCACTTGCCCGTTATCGAGAAGTCGGGCGACAGCGTTAAGGTAACCGTAGGCAGCGTGTTGCATCCAATGGAGGAAAAGCACTATATAGAATGGATTGAGTTAATCGTAGACGGCAAGTCCTATCGCAAATTCTTAAACCCCGGCGAATTACCTGTGACTGAGTTCTGTGTACCGGATGGTAACGAAATCAAGGCCCGTGAATACTGCAACCTGCACGGTGCCTGGGAGGCAAAATTGCAATAATCGGAAAACCTATTTAATAAAAAGTGATTTCCTCAAAAAACCGCGTAAAAGCGGTTTTTTGTCCTGGTTAAGAAAAGTAAGTACAGGGAAATGCCAGTAGACAGAAAGGCCCGTTTGTGGGCCTTTTTCCATGTTCAAATAGAACACATGTTAGCTTTAATCACCTCCAGGGGATTCCATTCAAGGAGGTATTCTTATGCCCATTATCACCATCCAACCCGTTCTACTAATATGGTATACCAAGTTTTCTCGTTCCACATCTGTGTTTATGAATTTTACTTACCGTAATGTTTTGTCAGTGGCAGATTTCCTCGGGTAAGGATGATACAGCGAATCGTACCGTAAGTGACGGCGGTATATCATTATTTTTTCAATAATATATATAAGTTTATGCTCAAGGTTTTCTAATTTGAGATATTTTTTATCATTGAAAATTTAAAAGTCTCTCTAAAATGTTCTTTACTTGCTATATTATTAATTAAATTATTGACAAACTAATAGATCCATATAAATTAGCATAAATTAAAAGGTTAGGAAAAAGACTGCGTAAGATTTGTGAAAACAAATGTGCTGCAGTCTTAATTTATGTAATTGATGGACAAGCGAGGAGTCAGTAGTCTGTCAAAAAGGTCTTTTTTTATCCAGTAAATATTTGTGACACTGATTTCATTGCGTCCATATAATAATTTAATGTTAAAAGTTTTAAGAATAGAGGAAACGCATATGAAATGGCTCTATTTAAACCAGATCCTTGGCCATATTGGTGGAGTATTGGTGCAAGGAGAGGGAAATCCTCTCGTTAAAAATGTTGTAACAAAACGTTACAAAATAGGCACACATACCCTGCTCATTGATTTATATAAAAAAGACAAAGTCGATTCCAATATCTTTAAAAAATCTCAATCTACTGTGGTTGTCACGGACGAACCAAAAGATTTTAAGCATCTGGGCGATGATGTGATTGTTGTAAAAGTAGAAGATGTCGATGAAGTATACTGGAAGTTTATCGATTATTATCGCAGTCTATTTGATATCCCGATTATAGGTGTAACAGGGACTTGCGGCAAAACAACCACGAAAGAAATGATTAAACATATTCTTGAAAAGCTGTATAAAGTTCAATCCACCTATAAGAGCCTCAACGGTGGGCATCGAAATCATCGTTATCTCCTTGGAATTGATGAGAACACAGGAGCAGCCGTAATGGAAATGGGAGTGGATTACCCTGGGGATATCATTTTTTACATAAAATATTTCCGTCCCAAGATAAGAATTTTATTAAATATCGATGTCTATCATTTGATTGGGTGTAAAACTCCAGAACTATATTTAAAGGCGAAAGCTGAAATATTGCACGAATTAGATCCTGTCAACGGATCACTCATCTTAAATAAGGATGACGAGAATATTAAAAAGATCGATGTAAGCAGGTTTCGTAGTATCCTCTATTTCGGATTTAGCGACAAATGCCATTTTCAAGCAACGAATGTTACCTATGGACAAGGAGGCATGCAGTTTACGCTCCATCATCAAAATCAAAGTTATCAAGTCTTTGTACCTGGCTATGGCAAACACAACGTATATAATGCTCTTGCTGCAGTTGCAGCTACTTGGAGTGCAGGCGTGGACATAAAGGAAGCATGCGAGCGATTGGCATCGTTTAACCAGGTCGTCGAACATTTGGAGCTTCGCTCCGGACTGAACGGATGTACCGTCATTGACGATACATGGAATGCAGCTCCTCTTTCGATGTCAGTTGCCCTTCAAGTATTAAATGATATAGCCGGCATAAAAACCAGGGTCGCTGTTTTAGGGTATATGCCCCAGTTGGGGGATGGGGTTTACGCACAGCGTGAGTATGCCAGAATCGGAGAGAAAGTGGTCGAAACTCAGGTTGACTTACTTTTTATAGTAAGTGATCAAGCGAAGGAAATCGGCAAAAAAACCCTGGAACTCGGAATGAATCCAGGTAAAGTTTATTTTTGCAATAACGGAACGGAAATCTACCCAATCCTAAAACCCGTCTTAAATAGGGATTCAGTCGTACTTCTGAAGATCCCGCATCGTGTCATGGTCCAGGACTCCTTTAAAGAACTGAAAGAGAAAATCATCGTTTAATCAATGGGGGGTTCCGCATGAAAAACTTATTTCTCCAAGATATTCTTGGACAGATAGACGGCACTGTCATAAAGGGATCCGGCAATCCTATGATTCAAAATGTCACCTATAGACCCCCAAAAATAGGACATCATACTTTGCTGTTTTATCGTTACAAAGATATGAAAATTGAAAGTCATCTGTTTCGAAAATATAAATCCCCGGTTGTGGTTACGGATAGGCCGGATTATTTCAAAAATGCGGATAAAGATGTCATCCTGGTTAAAGTGACTGATATAGAAGAAGCCTTTTGGAAGTTTGTTCGTTATTATCGCAATCTTTTTCAAATCCCTGTTATTGGCATAACGGGTACCTGCGGAAAAACAACAACTAAACAAATGGTAAAACACATTTTAAGAAAATATTTCAAAGTTCATTCTACCTTTCTGAGCAACAATCAAAGGTCTCTTAATTTAAAATATTTGCTTGGGATAGATGAAGACACGCAAGCGGCTGTCTTTGAAATGCCTGTCGCCTCTCCAGGCTATCTGACCAATGCCATCCAATATTTTCAGCCTCAAATTAGAATCTTGTTAAATATTGATGTCTACCATTTAATGGATTGCAAAACACCGGAAGCCTATATGAAGGCGAAAACCGAAATCGTTCATGGATTAGATCCAAAAAGCGGCATAATTATCTTAAATGCTGACGACGGAAACATAAAAAAGCTCCTTGATGTCAGTAGATTCAAACGGGTGATTTTTTTCGGCTATAGTGACGGATGCCATTTTCAAGCAAAAAAAGTCAGTTATGCTGATGGAGGCATGGAGTTTTTGCTAAACCACCAAAATCAAACTTACCCAGTCTATGTGCCAGGTTATGGCAAGCATAACGTATATAACGCCCTTGCTGCTATCGCAGCCACATGGAGTGCGGGCTTGGGTATAAAGGAATCTTGCGAACGGCTCGCATCATTTGATCAGGTGAACGAACATTTAGAGTTTCGCTCAGGAGTGGGCGGATGTACCATCATTGACGATACATGGAATGTAGCTCCTCTTTCAATGGCATCTTCTCTTGAAGTGCTTCAAGAGGTTTCAGAATCAAAAACGAAGATCGCACTTTTGGGCTACATGCCCCAACTCGGGGCAAGTGAATACGCGAAACAACAGTATAAGAAGATCGGAGAAAAAGTGTTCGAAACAAAGGTTGACTTACTTTTTGTCGTAAATTATGAAGCGCGGGAAATCGGCAGGAAAGCCCTGGAACTTGGCATGGATTCAAAAAAAGTTTATTTTTGCAATAGCGCATCGGAAATCTATAAGATTCTTAAACCTTTTTTAAATAAGGATTCTATAATACTTCTTAAAATTCCTCACCGTGTTATGGTTCAAGATTCATTCAAAAAGTTAAAGCAGAAAATTATGACTTAGCATAGATCTTATATCCGCTCGAGGAATAGAAGAAATATTAAGAAGAAGGGGACATCATTGAAAAAAACAACTCAATTAAGAAGTCTTATCATTTCTGACCACTTGGAGTTTATTATGGAGGCTCATAACGGTTTAACAGCGAAAATTGTGGAAGAAGCCGGGTTCAAAGGCATTTGGGGCAGCGGACTTTCAATATCTGCGTCGATGGGAGTAAGAGATAATAACGAAGCTTCATGGACACAGATTCTAGAAGTCTTAGAGTTTATGAGTGACGCCACATCCATACCGATTTTGCTGGATGGTGATACCGGTTACGGAAACTTCAACAACGCCAGACGGCTTGTAAAAAAATTGGAATCAAGACAGATCGCTGGAGTCTGTATCGAGGATAAATTATTCCCCAAAACAAATTCTTTTATCAGCGGGGAAGCACAGCCACTTGCAAACATCGAAGAATTTTGCGGAAAAATTAAATCGATGAAAGACAGCCAGACCGATGATGATTTCGTTGTCGTTTCCAGGGTGGAAGCCTTTATAGCCGGCTGGGGGCTGGGAGAAGCCCTTCGTCGTGCCGAGGCCTATCGTCAAGCGGGAACTGATGCTATCCTGATTCACAGTAAAAGAAGCGATGATGCTGAAATTCAAGCGTTCATGAAAGAGTGGGGAGGGAGGCTGCCCGTTGTTCTTGTTCCAACAAAATATTATTCTGTTCCAACGCAGAAGTTTATAGAATTGGGTGCCAGTCTCGTAATTTGGGCCAATCATAATCTGAGAGCAGCGATTACAGTAATGCAAAAAACTACACAACAAATCCGACAAGAACAGAGTCTCATTAATATAGAACCTTATGTCGTTTCTGTAGACGAAGTATTCAGGCTCCAGGGAGCGCATGAACTGAAGCAAGCGGAGAAGAAATATCTCCCGGTCTCCGGAAAAAAAGTAAATGTAATAATATTGGCGGCCAGCCGCGGCGATATGGAGGAGCTAACTGTAGAAGTTCCGAAGACGCTGCTGGAAATCGGAGGAAGATCGTTGCTGACGACCCAGATTGATGAATTTAACAAGATAGGCATCAAAGATATTTGCGTAGTAAGAGGCTATGCTAAAGACAAGGTTACTGCAGCGAATTTCTCAGTTATTGACAATGATCTTTTTGCGGAATCAAAAGAACTCTACTCACTGTATCTTGCCAGGGAACATATTAAGGAGAATACCGTTATAAGCTATGGGGATATAATTTTCAAAAATTATATTCTCAACGATCTCCTTAATGATATGAGTGACATTACCCTAATTGTAGATGCTGATGTTGAAACTTTTGGTAATAATAAAGATTTCGTATCCACCAACATTCCCTATTCCAGGAAACTTTACTCCAGTACCGTGAAATTTGTTAAAATGTCTGAGAACTTGAAAGCAGAAGAAATCCATGGTGAATTCATCGGTCTCTGGAAGGTGACAAAAAACGGTTCCGACATTGTAAAAAAAGCTATAACAGAATTGTCGAAAAGAGTAGACTTCAAACAATTGGCGATGGCGGACCTTTTCAATTACATCAGTACTTCGCATCCTTTAGGGGTCAAATATATCAAGGGCTCCTGGCTGGATATCGATACCATCCGGGACCTGGAAAAGGCCGGTGATTTATTTGATCAGCACTAAAAGGTTCGGCGAAGAATTAAAAAAACTGGGATTCGATTTTTACAGCGGGGTGCCTTGTTCTTTTCTTAAAAATTTAATTAACTATACAACTAATCATTGTAACTACTTGGCGGCAACCAATGAGGGTGAAGCGGTTGCGGTTGCTGCAGGGGCCTTCCTTGCGGGGAAAAAGCCGGTGGTTCTAATGCAAAATTCAGGCTTAACGAACGCCGTATCTCCATTAGTATCTCTAAATTATCTTTTCAGACTTCCTGTACTTGGTTTTGTCAGCTTAAGAGGTGAACCCGGAATCCCTGATGAACCGCAGCACCAGCTGATGGGCCGCATCACAACGCAAATGCTGGATTTGGTAGAAATTCAATGGGAATATTTATCTACCGATTTTGATGAGGTAAAAAAACAACTCCTGCAGGCTTATTCGTGTATCGAATCCAATCAGCCCTTTTTCTTTGTTGTCAAAAAAGATACGTTTGAAAAAGAGCAATTGACTGACTCCCAAAAAAGATTAAGCAAAAATATGTTTAAAAGCGAGAGAACTAAAGCTGACCAGGTTCCGAAGCGATTTGAAACATTGCGCCTGATTAATTCATTAAAGGATGTCAAAACAGTCCAACTGACTACAACCGGAATAACAGGGCGGGAACTGTACGAGATCGAAGATGTCTCGAATAATCTCTACATGGTGGGTTCTATGGGTTGTGTAAGTTCTCTGGGACTTGGACTTGCGCTGACAAAAAAAGATAAGGACGTAGTCGTCATCGAGGGCGACGGAGCCCTGCTCATGCGCATGGGCAACTTGGCCACGAATGGCTACTATGGCCCACCTAATATGTTGCATATTCTGCTGGATAATAACATGCATGAGTCTACAGGAGGCCAGAGTACCGTATCGTACAATATAAACTTTGTAGATATTGCGGCCGCTTGCGGCTATACGAAATCCATTTATGTTCATAACCTTGTAGAATTGGAATCCCATATCAAGGATTGGAAACGAGAAAAGAATCTGACCTTTCTATACTTGAAAATTGCGAAGGGATCTATAGAGGGTCTTGGCCGGCCGAAAATGAAGCCCCATGAAGTAAAAGAAAGACTGAAGGTGTTTCTCGATGGTTAAAACCGCAGTGATTTTGGCGGCTGGAATGGGTACACGGCTGCGTGAAATAACAAAAGATCAGCCTAAAGGCATGTTAGTAATTGATGAAAAGCCAATTATAGAGCAGTCTATTTGCAAATTAATTGAGATGGGCATCGATCGGATTGTCATTGGAACAGGCTATTTGGCCGAAGCGTATGAGCGTTTGGCCTTGCAATACCCGCAAATTAAATGTATCCGTAATGACGAATACGAGAAAACAGGTAGCATGTATACCCTTTACAATTTGAAGGATCATATTTCAGGTGATATTCTCCTTCTTGAGTGCGACCTGATCTATGAAAAAAAACCTTTGGAATTATTAATCAAGCATAAAGAACGAGACGTGATTTTGGCAAGTGAGTTGACAGGTTCAAAGGATGAAGTGTTTATAGAAACCGATGAATTTCATCTGCTGGTCAATATGTCGAAAAACAGAAACAAACTAAGCAATATCTATGCCGAATTAGTAGGTATTACGAAAATATCATATAACACCTTTCAAGCGATGTGCCACTATGCCACGTCTACTCAGTATGATAGCTCCAAGCTCAATTATGAAGATGCTCTTGTCGGCATTTCTAAAAACATTAAAATATACGTTCAAAAGTTAAGGAATTTTGCCTGGTGTGAAATAGATGATAAGCATCATTTGTATCGAGCAAAGCATTATATATATCCCATCATTAAAGCAAAGGAAAAGACTTACCCTCCGGTTAAAAGGAATATCTTACTCAACCCGGGTCCTGCGACAACGACGGATACAGTAAAGTACGCACAAGTCGTGCCTGACATTTGTCCAAGAGAAGGAGAATTTGGTGATATAATGCAGTTTATTTCCACCGAACTCACGAGATTTGTTGCAGATCCCGAGGAATATACTGCCATATTGTTCGGGGGATCCGGTACAGCAGTCGTTGAGTCGATCTTGAGTTCAGTTATCGGTGAAGATACAGTACTCATCATCAATAACGGTGTATATGGTAGAAGAATGTGCCAGATGGCGGAGGTGTATGGATTAAAGTATATCGAATATAGAAGTGCCCCTGACGAAGCACTGGATCTTGCCTCGCTGGAAGCTGTCATTCAAAATTCCACAGCTAAAATCTCGCACCTGGCCGTCGTACATAACGAAACAACAACAGGTCTTCTGAATGATATTGGATCGATAGGTCAGCTATGTAAAAAATATCATGTTTACATGATCGTCGATGCCGTGAGCTCCTATGGAGCGATCCCGATTGATATGAACGTAATGAATATTAGTTATCTTGCGGCTTCTTCCAATAAAAATATTCAAGGAATGGCTGGTGTCGGGTTTGTAATTGCCAATAAGGCACAATTAGAAACGACCGGATGCCTTAAACCTCGAAATTTCTATCTTCATCTTTACGAACAGTATAAATATTTTTTAGCCACCAAGCAGATGCGCTTCACCCCGCCGGTACAGACACTTTATGCTCTAAAGCAAGCTATTATAGAGACACGTCTGGAAAGTATAAAAGAAAGGTATAGCAGATACTCAGAAGCATGGGAAGTTTTGATCGACGGCATTACCCAGCTTGGTTTAACCCATCTGGTAAAAAAAGAAAATCATTCCCGAATTATAACAGCAATTATTGAGCCTAATACCCCCAGCTATGATTTTGAGGAAATGCATGATTATTTCTCTCGCTGCGGGTATACCATTTACCCCGGAAAGCTTGACGCTAAAAATACCTTTAGAGTTGCCAATATAGGAGATATTACCCACAAGGATATGGAATTATTTGTGAGTTTACTTAAGCAGTATCTAATAAGTATTAGTTATTATAACTCAAGGAGAGAGAACAATGGCAATTCCAAAACATAGATTAGCAACCTCAGTAGCCGTAATGAACAACGAAAAAAAGATACTGTTAGTCAAGAACTGGAAAAGGGGCTGGGAATTTCCGGGAGGTTATGTGGAAAACGGCGAATCTGTCAAAGCAGCGGCAATAAGGGAGGTCAAGGAAGAGGCGGGCATCGAAATTCAATTGATCAAGTTTTGTGGGATCTCTCAAGACGTAAAGAATAGCAGATGTACGTTAATATTTCTGGGTGCACCGGTAAACAACGACAAATTAATAGCACGTGATGATGCTATAGATGCAGGCTACTTTTCCATTGATGAGGCATTATTAAAAGTTAGGCTGAAAACATATAAGGAAACAATAATCAAATGTTTCAATGATGATGAACATATCTTTTTGATAGAAAGCTAACTCTTATCATACCATAGTAACAAATTTTAATTAAGGATTTGAAATTATGTCTGTTTCGTATGTCTCCCTGTCAACAGAAGAAGCAATTGCCAGATACAAAGCAAATTATAATAGCTACGTCAAACATGAATTAGAAAAAGTGGAACAGTACCGGGAAACGTATCAAAACATAAGGGGAAGTCTTGCCGACCAAGTGTTAGAACGCGCGATATGGTATATGGATCATGGCTACGCCGTATATGGAAACGGCTTCAACTCATACCATTCCAATGGAGTCGTCGATTGCTCAGGATTTACAAAATTGGTCTATGGCGATTTTGGTTTTGAATTAACAGGCATCGCAAAAAAATACGATCAGGTCGGTACTAGAGTTAAATGTGTATATCCGATGAAAATCAATAAATATTGGCACCTGGAAGGGGTGGAAAATCTTCTGCCCGGAGATATATTAACTTGGTGGAAAGACCGTTCCAACGGTTTTAGATACATCAGCCATGTTGCAATTTACATGGGGCAGCTCAAAGGAAACCCCGCGGTGATTGGTACGACTAGAGGTACTCCTACGGCAATTGGTATTAACACCAAGTTTAGATATTGGTGGGGTAAGTGTTTCTATACAGCTCAGCGAATTTTGCCGGAAGGCTCGTGGACGCCGGGAAAAGTGCTTGCCGGTCATGAAGATAATGGGCCGGCCATCCCCAAACAATATGTTCTACCGCCACAAAAGCCTATTGTCATGCCTGAGAATCTGGGTCAATGATGTGTCAATCTCTAATGAGGTGGTGTTTAATCCAATAAGGTAAGGGGACACACCTTCAGAGGAATGGGGACACACCTCTCTATAGAGCCTGACTCTGGGGGTCAGAGGAATGTCTCCGATTGAAATGGCTTTGGGGGTCAGAGGAATGTCCCCGATTGGAATGGCTTTAGGGTCAGAGGAATGTCCCCAATGGTATGACAGGAAAGAGGAGAACCAGTGCAAATCGAAACTGTTAATCTCGGCTTTATATACGATGCCAAAAAACAACAACATGTTATTAAAAGAATGGTTGACCACTTCAGGCATTTATCAAAAGAATATAAAATAAGGCTTGTTTTCTTCACATTAGAAAATTTGGACATCGAAGAGCAGATCATTAATGGTACAACCATAACTGGTAATGATATAAGGCAAGAACATGCTTCATTACCCCCTCTTATATATAATTTTGCCATGCATTACACCATAAATCAAATTGAAATCATGAGAAACTTAAGGAAAATGAATAATGTCACGGTTATTAATCCAATTAACCGATTTATTCAAGACATTATTTTTGAAATGCTAACTACTTTAACGGGCTCTCAACAATTTCTCTTACCCTCGGCCACATTTAACGAGTCTACTCTTACCGAGTATCTTAATAATAAATACCATACGCTGTTTCTCCTACCGGAAAAAACATTCCATCCACCTAAAGCTGTTGTTATCAAAAGATTTCGAAAAAACCATTACATGATTTGCTTCGGCCAGAATGGAAAAATGTGCGGCAAGGATGATCTTCTAGACTATATCAAAAAAATGATGAACAATAAAAAATATATTCTGATGAAGGGTATCAAATATTTTCATTGGGGGGAAGGACCCCTGGAAGCCAGGGTCTATCTTCAGAAGGGCGCTGGCGGCGAATGGTCAAACATAACGATAAGTGCCAAAAGTTGCATATTTTCTAAAGATATCTTTTATGACACAAAAATAAACAATATTCTTAATGGTTTTATAACGAATGAAATTAAAAATATTGAACAAACATTGGCTGATGTTTCTTTGCGAATTTGCAGATTCCTCGATTTTCACATTCCCTTTCTGGGAAGCTGCACAATTGATTATATTTTTGATGAGGACCATTGTCCCCACCTTGTTTATGTTGGCGGTTTTGAACAAAATCAATACCTGTATCTCTCCATGGACCCGGCGGTACAATATAAACTTCTAAATAATGCTTTTCACTATCTTCTGTTTCTAGCGAATTACAGTAACGAAAAAGGGTGAGAAGATGATATGGATAAAAGCTCAAATAGAGGATACGAGCCCCTTAGAACATTCCCCAAATATCATATATGTTTCCGAGAGTCTCGCGGATAAACTGAAGACACAGACCAAATTGTTTTTTGGCCAAGCAGAAATTACAATCAGTGTGCAGGTATCTCCAGCCATACCCGAATGCATGGGAACTCAATTTCATGATCCTGCTCCCATCCGATTTTCTCCAAATTTGTTTAAGCAGCTTTTGATTCAAGAGTCGGCCGTATATCAGATGCACTATACCGAAACGACGATAAATATTGGTCCGGTTATTGGCTTTTTGCTTGGTGATCAGCATTATTACTATCATCACCGTCGGTTGAAGGAACTAACATATGCTATGGGGGTTTATGAAAAAGTGGGAGGCCTTTTCATCGCCTTCAGACAATGCTCTATAAGCTGGCAAGAAATGTGCATTTATGGACTATATTTCAACTACGGAATCCAAAGATGGCAGTATGGTAAACTACCCCTACCGTCAGTCGTTTATCGAAGAGGCTTTATTTCTAATAAAAATTTTGTAAATAAATGTAACGACCTTTTAAACTGGAAAATTTTCAATGAAGTAAGGTTTGATAAATGGCAGTTCTATAATCAATTAAAGGAAAATAATATTCTAAACCAGTATTTACCAGAGACCGAATTATTAACCGTTGATAACTTATCAAAATTCCTCAACAAATATTCAAAAGTTATACTAAAACCAACTAAACTTTCAAGAGGTAGAGGGATCTCGATTCTCACATCAGGCTGTGATGGGAATCTAGAAGTTCATGATTATCGACGGTTTGCAGACTTCAAAATTACCACATCACAATTGGCAGATTATTTACATGAAGGTAAGTACCTGCAATCCGCCTATATCATTCAGCGCTTTTTGGATGTACCTCGAATTAACGGCTGTCCTTGGGATATACGGGTGGTTATGCAAAAAAATAGATGGAAGCAGTGGGTATGCAATGGAATAGAGTGCCGCCTGGCGGGAGCGGGTAAGTTGATAACAAATATTTCAAGTGGAGGTAGAGCCCTCGAGCTGAATGAAGTGTTGCAACTAGCCTTTGGGACCGAAATAGATCCCATTCAAGTCGGCAAAGATATTGGCTCGATTTCCATGGAATTTTGCAAAATGATGGATAGAACAGGATTCCGTTTTGCAGAATTTGGATTGGATCTTGCCATTGACCAAAAAATGCATTACTGGTTTATAGAGGCAAATGTTCGCCCAACCTTTAATGGTTTTAAAACGTTGGATGATCGGATCTACCGACAGATATGCTACGAACCAATTCTTTATTCGGCTTCTATCGCCGGTTTTGGCTGGGAGGATAACGATGGAACCTCAATACAACATCATTCCTGACCTGCAAGATCAAAACTGCCTAACGATTAATCCTAATACAGCAAAACAAAATAATATTTTGGTTCAGAAAAAGTGGTTTCTTCGTTTTGGTATTCAAGTATTGGAAATTAAGCTCAAAACATCGTCTAGAATTAACGAAAATGAAGTGAAATTGTCCCTCAGTATGATTGACTCTTTAAATATACCGCTGAGTTGTCGTTATGAGATCCGTCCGGTGGACAATGAAATACTTATTGGACCGTATATCGGGATTCTTGTTACATCAAGGAAAGATTACCTGGAACGAAGTGTCCAATATTTAACCAGCTATTTATACGATTACGCGCATATTGGTGGGGCAGTAGTTGCTTTTTCACTGGAAGGTATCGATCCGGACCAATATTCAATAGACGGATATATTTTTAACCCTGAAAAGAATCAATGGGAGCAAGGCGTTTATTCTTACCCGGCCGCTGTGTTTAAAATCACCTATCTCAACAAACGTTGGAGAAATTATTTTCAAACGGTTTTCGGCAATCGAATATTTAATAGTTATGTGTTTAATAAGTGGGAAATGTATAAATGGTTATGTCAAGTGCCTCAATTAAACCGGCATTTACCTGAGACTACTCTCTACAAAGATCCAAAAGATCTGGAATCCTTTTTGCACCTTCACCAGCAAATTTATGTGAAACCGGTCAACGGGAGCCATGGTTTGGGAATTTATAAGGTCTCAAAAATGGAGGAATATCTTAAAATTGATTATGATCAAGACGGTATTCATTATAGTTTCTCCCTATCTAACATCTTTGACCTTGCTGAATTCTTCAGGAGCCAATTTAAGAGAAAGAAGTATATACTGCAGCAGGCAATTGACCTGATTTCCATCGAGGGCAAAAACATTGATTTCCGTATAGTTCTGGCGAAAAACCAGGCCGGTGCTTGGAAGGATATGATAATGGTCGCAAAGTACGGGAAAAGTGGAAGCATTGTGACGAATATTAAATCCGGCGGCTCAGCCGAAATTGGAGAAATTACGCTGAAAAAGATGTTCGATTTGTCAGACGAAGAGGTCTTCCGGTGGCGACAAAAAATATCACACATCATACTTGAAGCCGTTAAAAGTATCGAACAATTTGGGGTGCACTGTGGAAATTTAGGTATTGATATAGCCATTGATACACAAAAAAGGATTTGGATCATTGAAATGAACAATCTGAACCCTGACCCGCTTATAGCACTTGATGTCAATAACCGAAAAATATTTTATAAAATTAAGCATATGAATATGCTATATGCCAAAAAACTTGCCGGATTTCCGGAAGAGGTATGATAAAATTGTATGTTTAAATGGATTCATAATGCCATCTTATAGGCTGGGTTGACCCTGCCGTTTTCAAATGGGAAGCCGGGCGTATAAGATTTATTATGTAAAGGTAGAAACGAAGCCAGATTGGCCCTTGCTCGCCGATTCCGAAGCGGTAGAATAATCCCGCCTGACTAACAGCGTGGCTCACTTGTAAATCTTTTTTGATATAGCCTCTACCTCTTGATTCCTGTAGTCATAGTGGTTACAATCTACTCATAACTACTGTGTTTACATCAATTGGGGGACATTCCTTCTCGAATTTATTAATAAGTTGGGAATTTAGCAGGTCCAAGAAGGTGTGTCCCCATACCTTAGAGGGAGGATAGGTATGAGGCCTATAAGTATTGGTATCCGTGACGCTAAAATAAATCTTAGCAAATTGCTTAAGGAGGTTCAAAAAGGGGCGGAAGTTATTATTACCGATCGAGATAAGCCCGTGGGGCGAATCGTTCCGGTTTCTGCAGAAGAAAATCTTTCCCTTGCCGAGCGCATAGCAAGCCTGGAGAGGGAGTGCTTGATCCAACCTGCTAAAAAGAATAAGGTTAAAAATTTACCTCCTCCTTTGCCACTGCCGGGTGAATTGGCACGTAAACTGTTGGAGGAGGAGAGAGGTTAGTGCATAACAATAATCCAGTTGTCATATTCATAACCTTTCTTCAGATTACTGTTTATTCACTCAGAAGAACTGCGGCTAATAATACGGTAGAAATTATAGTGCGTAGTTTACATAATAATCCATTGTGGGCTGTGCTGAACGTGCGTTTTCAAATGTGAGGCACGGCGCATAACGGTCATGTAAAGGTGCGACCCCAAAGGCGGCCAGGGTGAAAAGCTCATAAGTGACCCGTAAGCAAAGGCACAGGTATGTAAAAAAGATCTTTCTATTGCCATTGCCCACGATTTGGAAAATTTGTATCAGAATAAGAAGGAAAAGACCGGTAAAACCAGGAAGTAGTCTGCGGGGAAGAAATGAGTGAAATAATAATGGGGGAGATATCATGGCAAAATTAACTAGAGAAGAGAAAAAAGCCATTGATAAAATTTTACAACACATCTCCAATGTGTGTCATGATCAGCTGGTTTCGGTTATACTGTATGGCTCCAAGGCCAGGGGGGATTTTACAACGGAATCTGACATTGATCTTTTAGTTCTGGTACGCAATAGACAAAATGTTAGCCGGGATAAAATTTATGATTTCCTTCTGGATGATGAAATAGACTATAGCCTTAATTTTTCCCTGAGTATATATGAGGCAGCGGAGTTTCAGCGCCTGGCCTCCATAAATGTGCCCTTTGCACTAAATGTAATGAAAGAAGGCGAAGTGCTGTGGACAAATTAACTTCCAAAGACTTGGCCGCGTATCGCCTAAATTCTGCCAGGGAAAGGCTTGCTGTTGCTGAAACTTTATATGGCATGGGCTATTATCTGGATGCCGTGTCAAAGGCATACTATGCTGTCTTCCAGGCGGCCAGGGCCGCTTTAGCCACACTAGAGATGGATTCCAAAAAACACTCCGGTGTAATAGGATTATTTAATCTGCATTTCATAAAAACAGGTCTACTGCCCAGAGAACTCAGGAAAATCATTGTCAGTGCCCAGGATTTGCGTCTGGCCAGCGATTATAATGATTTTTACGTGGTGGGCCAGGAAGATGCCGGTGAATCCATAGGAAATGCTAAGAAATTTATCAGCAGTGTAGAAGTGTTCTTGAAAAGCAGAGGTTTTATAGACAGATAGCGAAATCCTACGTTCCTATGGGTATGCGCTTGATAAATATTAATCCTTTACAGCATAATACCAATGTCTTTTAAAACCAATGGTTTACAAAAGCAGCCCTTCCCCCGCTGAGAAGACCAGCGAAGACCGACACGCTGCGCTGACCCTGGCGAAAGGTAGTGTGGCCGACCCCAAAGCAATGACCTGGGTGAAATGCCCAAAAGCAGACCCCCATAGGCTGGCCACTCTGCCGCTGCCATTGAAATGCCCGGGGGAAGGCCTGGATAAAGACCCCGGAGAATGGCCCGGCTCATCCATAAAGTCCTGAAAGTATAATGTAAGACTTCTTACACAAACCTGCCGCCAAATTGGTTCTTGTGGCATGGAAAGAATATCACCAGGTCTGGCGAAGCGAACCCTTGAGCTTGGCTGCCCGGGTGGAATGTCCACAATCGACCCGTATGCAAAGGCACCCGGAGCCAGTGGCCAGCCCTTGAGTAGCACAACCATCGGCCAGTGGCGGAGCTCGCCCGACATTCCGCCACTGGATTTAATAGACCCATGAGCCATGGCCCGCACAGGGCCGGGGCTGCTGATAACAATATGAAATATGATAGCCCTACCTGCAGCCTGACCCAACCATAGTAAAATGGCCGGATTAGACCAGGATATCAAGTTGATGCCCATGGGTATGCATACGGTGGTCAGTGAGGAGGCAGGCACTCTGTTTGTAGAACAAAAGGCAAAGTCTGTTGATCGCCCTATATTCCCCCATTTGGCCATTTAAATTTCCCCCACCTATGAAAAAAACATTATATCCTGGGGTTATCGCCAGGTTAAAAGCGGCCAGAGTAAAAAAAGAAGAGCTGCGGCTATTTCACTTCACCACGGCTCTTCTTTTGCTACCTTTGGGCGGGATATCGTTCCCGGTAGCCACAGACCGGTGCAGCATCATCCGCATCAAAGCTGTATGGCCGATCCCTAGCTTGACGGCACGGTGCCTAATTTTCACCAGGTCCTCCTCGGGAATTCTAATAGAAACTTGGATCATTTTAGGCCTTTCAAACTTCAGATCAGTATCTTCCCAAGGCAGTTGTGTACTATCAACAGTGTCAAAAAACTCTGCCATTTCATTTGTATTTTGAAATTTTGGTAGTTGTTTCACAGGCTTTTTCCTTCCTTGCTGTCTAACGCCGATGGGCATTGTACAACCTCCTTTCCGAATCGTTCATATTCCGCGCAGTCAAGGGGTAGACGACTTCGGCTTCAATTAGAATATAAAAGAACGCAAGATGTCTCCCTGCTTCAGTCCGCCCCAGTAGCCTATAAACATATTTCCCAGGAAAACCATCGGAGGTAGCCACCTTCTTAAACATTTTATAAGGGTCGTCGAAAGCAGCCTGCTCAACTTCATAGGGTTCTATTTTGTGCTTCGCAATGTGTTCTATTCGATCTCTATACCATTTAATGCTAGCAATTTTCAAACACTGGCACCTTCTTTTCAAGATTGTATCACATTGGGATACAATTGACAATGCTATTCCCACGCCAGCTGCTCTACTGCCCTCTGCAAGTCTTCCATACTTGGAGCTATATACCTTTTCATAACGTCCAGGCTTAACTGGCACAGTTCCGGTCGATTAACCATTTGGCCCGGGGGTAGAAGTCTTTCTCCTAATACCCTGAAAAGATCACAAAGGAATACCCATTAGCTTTCAACGGGACGTACCCTGGATTCAATCCCAAAACGGATTTAACACGGAGCAGATACAGGCCGCCGCCGACACCGTATGGCTAAAAACGTATTCATCGGCCCCACCGGTGACCTGACCGCCTTCAAGAATGACAGGGTAATCAGCACCACTGTAGACGACAGAATATAGTCTGCTGCTGAATAATCCAGCGCCAAAAAGCCAGGGGGAGGCCCATTGAAGAAAACCCACAAATTAGAATTAAGGGCTAAGTAAAGGTCTGGTCAGCATCCCCCACCACCCAACAAATCCGGGGCAGGGGGATAGCAACGGGGAATGGGCTGCCGACAATATCAAACCTCAGACATAGCAAGCCAGCACAGTGCAAACTGGATAAAAGTCTCAAAGGTCATGATAACATTGAAGGATTTACTCGCCTTATTACAGTATATTACGGTAAATGTAAAGAGGAGGGTATAGAATAAATGACATCGGCTGCTCTGGGAATTATAATCTATTTTCTAACTATAATTTGCATGGTAGTTGGTTATATCCTTGTTTTGGTTGCATTATGGAGATTGGCAATAGCAAACGAATCAATCTCAAAAAACACTAAAGAGATTGCTGAAATTCTTAAGTCAGAGAATGAAAACCTAAAAAGACTTCCACCACCACTTGTTCCCGCAGAGTGCCGACCCCGGGAGCGACCAGTAAGGAAAACCTGTAAGCGACCACCGAAGGCCGGCACTCTGGCGCTGATATCGGAAGGCCTGGGTGAAATGCCTGGATGAAGACCCCAGAGAATAGCCCGGCTCATCCATAAATTCCTGAAAGTATTATGTAAGACTTCGCAAACAAACCTGACGCCAAATTGGTTTTTGTAACATGGAAAGAAATCAGCATGCCTGGCGAAGCGAACCCTTGACCTGGCTGCCCGGGGAATGTCACACAGCTATATATAATTAATGAAGCGTTACCGTAATGGTGACGCTTCATTAATTCCTGCAGCTATGTCAAAGGCTGGCCGGGGGAGCTAATCAAAGGGCGAAGTTTTTACATAATACTCCATTGCCAGCTGGGCGGAGCACACGTTTTCCAATGCGGAGCCGGGCGGGTAATGGCTATTATGTAAAGGTGCGACCTCAAAGCTGGCAAATATGAAATGCCCGCAAGTGACCCATAAGCAAAGGCACCCGGAGCCAGTGGTCAGCCCCTGAGTAATACAATCATGGCCACTGGATTAAATAGACCCATAAGTAATTCCCGCCAAAGGGCAGGGCTGCTGATAGCAAAGTGAAATGTGGTAACCACATCTACAGCCCTACCCAACCACAGTAAATAAGACTTTGTCATCTTAATTAAACTTCTATGTCCTAGCGCTTCAAAAGAAAGCTTCAAACATCAGCAAATATATTGACAAATTTATAGATACCACATAGAATAATAGCAATAACAGTACATATGCTAATCCTGAATAATAAAAAAAGGGTTGATGTTATGCTGAATCATATCTCTATCAGCGGTGTAGTGAATTCTTTTGTACCGATTTCCCGTTTCAACAAGGGCGAAGCCAATAAAATTTTTGAGGAAGTCCGTGAAACAGGCTTCAAAATTGTGCTTAAAAATAACTCTCCCGCCTGTGTGCTGCTCACACCTGAAACCTATGAGCAAATGCTTGAAACCATAGAAAACTACCGCTTGTTTATAGAAGCTGAAAAACGCATGGAAAACGCAAAAGCAGAGGATTTTATTCCGGCGGAAAAAGCCATGCAGGAGTTGGGCATCAACGTGGCGGATTTGGACGGTACAGACGTGGAGCTGGAATAGCATGTGGAAGGTGGAATATTTAAGGGAAGCACTGGAGGACATAAAGAAGCTTGACTCATCGCAGCGCATGCAAGTGGTTAAAGCCGTCAACAAGGTAGCGGTCAATCCACTGCCCAGACAGAAGGCGGCTACGGCAAGCTACTGGGCAATAAAGGCGGCACGAACCTGGAAGGTTACTGTAAAATCAAGCTGTTAAAGCTGGGATTACGGGTGGTGTACACGCTCGTTCGGGAAAACAGCATCATGAAGGTTATTGTTGTTTCCGCAAGAGCTGATGACGAAGTATATATCCTGGCGCAAAAACGTATAGAAGAATAAAACACATTCATGGAAAAAACGTCCGGTGTCCGGACGTTTTTTATGCCGGAATAGGCGAAAAGCCGATGAATTTTCCTCACCAGTGTTGAGACATTTCAAAGTCAGGGATGAAGAAGCTGTCTGCTGCTGAATAATCAACGTAAAAAAAGCAGGGTGAGTCCCATTACAAGCATCCCCCATAAATTAGAGTTAATGGATGGGTAAAGTTCCGTCAGCATCTTCCGCTACACAACAAGTGTCTGGGGCAGGGGAATAGCAAAAGGGGAATGGGCCATTGCCAATGCATTAAAAGCAAATGCCGCCGCCAGGGCCACAAAAACCGAACGCCGGCCCCAGCAGTGTGCCACCAAATGAGCATACCCAAAATGGCACTCTGCGCTGACCTGACCGGGGCGACCACAAAGCAGACCCGTAAGGATGACATGATAGCATGGCCTCTGTCAGGCTGCCACCCTGGCGTAGGATACGAAGATCCGAAAGCAGTGCATTTACAAGATTCGGGAAGAATGCCCTGGCTAATTCCAGAAAGCAGTGTCTGGATAAATGCCCCAGAGGGAATGCTCAGGCTTAAACTATCAAAAAGAATATAGTATTATGTGAGACTTCGCACACAAACCTACCGCCAAATTGGTTCTTGTGGCATGGAAAGAATACAACCAGGCTTAGCGAAGCGAACTCTTTACATGGCTGCCTGGAGAATGTCATACTGCTATATATCATCAATGGGTCAGGACCACCCGTTTCACGGGTGGTCCTGACCCATTTTAAAAACAGCTCCACTTTCCACCTTCGGCGATATATCTCAGATATCTCCTGTGCACCTATGTTAAAGTCGTTTGTCAGAATCACAACTGGGCTGCCTTTAGTATCTACGATATGAATAAGGCGCAACTTATTACTCATCATTGTTTTTTTGCTACCAAGTATTACCGTGCTTTCAGTCATGTTTGTGCCGTCAACCGGCTTTTCATCAATGATATTAATAATAAAATTGTCCTTTATCCGGGTGACAAAACGTATCCCTGCTTCGCAATACTCATCCCATTTTTTATAGTCCACATAGCCCCGGTCAAATACGTATAGGGCATTAGGATCAGTTATCAGTAATTCGTCCAGCTGTGATTTGTCCGAATTTTTGGCAGTGGTGAGAATTGCCCGGTCAGGGTAAGCATAGCCGTTTTGATACACCAGGCACTGATGAATTTTTACACCTGCTTTTGTTTTGCGGTAATCAGCCCATTTATAACTGTTTAGGCAGAGGGTAATGGTGCTGGCATCTATTATATGGATGCGGTCCGCATGAGCAATGGCATCAAAATGATTTGTAGTTTTTTGCACGACAACTCTGGCCACCTGGGAGAACACGGTCCCCCAAAAATCACTGCTTATTTCCTTAAGCCGCCTCGACAACTGGGATGCGCTAATGGAATCAAGCTTAATGCTTTCTTGTAGGTCAGCATTGCCTTCTACCATCTCGGCAAGTGCCCTTAGAGCTTCGGTTTGGGTAATCTGAGCAATAAACATGATGTAAAGCAATTTGATTACAAATAATTTTTTGATGTACCTGTCTGCACCGATTTCTTTGATATGCGAATAAAATTTTTCAAAGGGAAAATATTTTAGTACTTCATTAAATGTGGATTTAGTGGTATCCTTATCCATGGCTATGCTCCTTGTTTTAGAGACTATGGACAGGATTACCTGCTATATCTCTATTAAAAGAGTTTTTTAATGAAACGCCATGCTATTTATGGAAAATGGCCGATTTTGGGCTGATTTGATTAAATTTGAAGTTGATATTAGAAGATGAAGGAGTTTTTAGACCACTTTATTTCCTCTCTACCAGCGTTTTTCAAGGATCGCTTACAACTTTCTTCCTGCGAAAGTTGAGGTGCGCCGTGGAAGTTTCTGGTAAGCCAGCAGACTGAAACGTACCTGCCACGAAAATTTCTCATTCACCGTGAAGTCACGGGCAAACGGGCAGGGGTGACCCGAGCCGTTAAGCTGCCCGAAAAAGCCGCAAGGCATTTGACAGGATATGGGCCGTAGCGCAAGCGAACCTGTGGTGGCCTCGAAAACGCAGTTGCTGTCGGTGACCCTGCCTCAACATGGGGAAGCCTGCAACTTACCGTGAAGAAATGAGAACATGCAGCGATAAGGACAGCCGTGGTGATTAGGGGCGGCACGTATCCAAGGTTTACCAGAGGAACACGGGAGACCTTTTGGGGCTATAGGTGGCACCTTGAATGGTAGGATATAAGGTTAGCGCCGAAATTCCCAGCCTGCCCCATAAGGAGTCGGTGGCATTCTGGCAACTAATCGCATATCTACACCTCCGGGTTTATTATGCTCATAATTTCAAGGGAGACCCTGGATAATTTTGCATGAACCCACGACAGGTCAATATCTCTGACGTTTAACCTGTTTAACCAGGGAGATTGAACGATTGTAAAAAAAATTTCTATGTGCTTTTTTAGTTTCCCCATTCTGGAGGGTCCTTTTTGCACTTGTCATTTTCGATATGCTTATGATATATTAATTTTAAGTAGATAAAATGGCAGATTGTTACGTCTTTAAGAATAATCAGAATTAGTTCAATTTTACAAAACTTAATATGCACTATGGTAGTACGGGAGGAAAGGCCTAATACCTACCGGGTGTTTTTTTGTTGCATGTTTCCTTTCGTAAAAAAATCTGTATAATATAGTGCATGTTTGATGTAGAACGGCAATATGGTAGGGAAGACCTGTTGTGCACACCGCCAGGTGCTTTATTTATTCTATTGCTGTTCCCTGCCTTTGAAAATTCCGGGAAAAGTTTTTTCCCGTAAAATATAAATCTTATAAGTGCAGGGAGGAAAAATTATGTTTAGGTTTGCTGGAAAAAAACTGGTTTTGCTGGTATCTCTGTTGCTGGTTCTTTTGCTGTCGGCCGGGTGCGGTGGAGGGGCGGACAAGTCGGTAAGCCAGGGAGAGCAGGAGAAAGAGGTTTACAAAATTGGCGCTATTTTTGACATTACAGGGCCGGCCTCTTCTCTGGGTGTTCCTGAAAGGGATTCGGCACTATTGCTGGAAGAGCAGATCAATGCCCGGGGGGGCATTAACGGCCATCCTGTGAAAATAGTCATTGGTGATAATGAAAGCAATGAAACAAAGGCGGTACAGGTTGCCAAGAAACTCATAGAGGTGGATAAAGTGCTGGCCATTGCCGGCCCCAGCACCACCGGCACTTCCATGGCCATTGTAGATACCGCCCAGAAGAATCAGGTGCCCCTGGTGTCCGCAGCGGCCGGTGTTTCCATTGTCAACCCAATAGACCAGCGGCAGTGGGTTTTCAAAACGGCTCAGAATGATTCCGTGGTAGTGGAAAAAATTATCGATTATCTTGGTACGATCGGGGCTAAAAAGGTCGCCTTCCTGAGCATGAATAATGCCTACGGCGACAGCGGCAGGAAGGGTTTTGCGGAGGCAGCCCCCAAGGCCGGTCTGGAGATAGTAGCTGAGGAAAAATTCGGCGCCACCGATAATGATATGACTGCCCAGTTGACCAGGATAAAATCAAAACAGCCCGAGGTAGTTATAGTCTGGGCTATCCCGCCCTCCGCTTCCATTGTTACGAAAAATTACCGCCAGCTAAAAATTGACGCTCCACTGATCCATAGTCATGGTATTGGCAACAAAACCTTTATTGATCTGGCCGGGGATGCCGCTAACGATGTAATCTTCCCGGCAGGCAAACTGTTGGTGGCGGAAAACCTGCCGGATAACGATCCGCAGAAAGAGGTACTGGTGAAATATGCTGCGGACTATGAGAAGAAATACAGCCAGCCGCGCAGCACCTTCGGAGGTCACGGCTGGGACGCCGTTTCCATGATAGTTGCAGCTCTGGAAAAAGCTGGTCCCGACCGGGCCAAAATAAGGGACGAACTGGAGAAGACCCAGAATTTTGCTGGTATTTCAGGGGTTTTCAATATGTCTCCCCAGGACCACAGCGGTCTTACCACAGATGCACTGGTTATGCTGAAAATAGTTGACGGCAAATGGACCCTTTTGAAATAAGACGGAACGGGGTTATGCCCGATGCATATTAACGAGTTGATGCAATTCTTGCTCACCGGATTAACTCTGGGAGGAATATACGCGCTTATTGCCCTGGGCTTTGTGACCATATACACGGTAACCGGGCATATAAACTTCACCCAGGGGGAATTTGTCATGCTGGGGGCACTGATTACCGCCAGCATGGTCAAGGGTGGCACGGGACTCTGGGCGGCCATAATTGCCTCCATATTACTGGTGGGACTGTTCGGGGCGTTGTTTGAGCGGGCGGTAATTTATCCCGCCCGCAATTCCCCGGTGGTCACCGTCATAATTATTACCATAGGTTTTTCCGTGGCTGTCCGTGGGGTCGCCCTCTTAATCTGGGGGACTCAGTCTTACCCGCTACCTTCTTTTTCTTCCGGAGAGCCCCTATATGTACTGGGTGCGACTATGAATAAACAGAGCGTCTGGGTATTATGTCTGAGTCTGCTGGCAGTTTCCCTGCTTTTTGCTTTTTTTGAGCGCACAGTTATGGGTAAGGCCCTGAAGGCCTGTGCCATTAACCGTGTAGCGGCAAGGCTTATGGGTATCAGCCCCCAGCGCATGTCGCTGTTTTGTTTTACCCTGAGCGCCATGCTGGGGGCCCTGGCCGGCATAGTTATTACCCCGACAACTACAGCAACTTATGACATGGGCCTTATGTTGGGTTTAAAGGGTTTTGTTGCTGCGGTGCTGGGTGGCCTCACCAGCACCACCGGAGCAGTGCTGGGTGGTTTTTTGCTGGGCATCCTGGAAGCAATGGGCGCCGGGCTGATTTCTTCCGGCTATAAAGATGCCATTTCCTTCCTTATTCTTTTGCTGGTGCTTTTGAAAAGACCAGAGGGCCTGCTTGGTAAGCCAGACGGTAAAAGGGTATAAACAATATAACAACCCGGGGGTCGGAAGGTGAAGCAAAAGGAACGGGCTAAAAAAAATTACTTCAAGTGTATAGCACAAATACTTTTTATGCTGATGGTTGCTGTTATACCCCTATTAATAACCAATACCTATTATCTTGGCAATATTGTACTGATAGGTATATACTCCATTGTGGTCATCGGGCTTTGTCTATTGATGGGTTACGCCGGTCAAGTTTCCCTGGGCCATGCCGCTTTTTATGGATTGGGGGCGTATGGTTCGGGATTACTAACGGTAAACTGGGGGTGGGAACCCCTGCCGGCTATGCTTGCGGCAGCATTGATAACCGCTCTGGTAGCTTATGTCATAGGGGCTTCAACCCTGAAACTGAGGGAGCATTATCTGGCCCTGGCTACACTGGGGGCAGGGGTAATTGTATATATTTTTTTCAACGAGCAGGTAAATCTTACCGGAGGGCCTTCGGGATTCTCCGGTATTCCTTATTTTACCATCGGGGGCTGGGTATTCAGCAGTGAGGTAAGTTATTATTATCTGGTATGGTTTTTTGTGTTTGTTGCCGTGGTTTTTGCCCGGAACGTGGTTGATTCCAGGATTGGCAGGGCTTTGCGCGCTCTGCACGGCAGTGAATTGGCCGCTGCATGTATGGGGGTACCGGCCTACAAATATAAAATACAGGTGTTCGTGGTAAGCGCAGTGTACGGCAGCGTTGCCGGCAGCCTTTACGCCCATTATGTCACTTTTATCAGCCCCTCTCCATTCGGTTTTCAGGCCTCGGTAGAATTCGTTCTCATGGCGGCCATTGGCGGACTGGCCAGCATCTGGGGGCCTCTATTCGGCGTGGCTGCCGTGCTCATGTTGACGGAACTGCTCCGGGCAGTGGTGCCCATTTTGCTGCCCACTGCCGGGGGGGAGTTTGAAATTATTTTTTTCGGCCTGATTCTGGTGGCTGTGATGATTTTCATGCCCGGCGGTCTTACCGGGGGAGTTAAGGACTGGTGGGTCAGGCGCAGTCACGCTGCAAGCCCGGGCACAGTTACAGATCCGGATAAGGCGCCTGAAGATATATTGCCGTCGGCGGGCAGCGGGAGGTTATCCAAATGACTTTGCTCGGCGTTAACCGGCTAACCAGACATTTCGGTGGGGTAACCGCAGTTAATTTTGTTGATTTCCATGTGGAACAGGGTGAAATTGTGGCTATTATAGGGCCTAACGGGGCCGGTAAAACCACTCTGTTTAATCTGATATCCGGTGTGGTAAGCCCGGACTCCGGAAGCATTACTTATAAAGGCGCTGAAATTGGCGGGCTAACACCGGAGAAAATTGCCGCCCTGGGAATTACCAGAACATTTCAGAATCTGCAGCTTTTCCGCAATATGAGCGTGGTAGAAAATGTCATGGTGGGCGCCCACCGCAGGGGGAAAAAGGGGATGTTGCAGGCGGGCCTGCGCTGGCCGGGCGTGGCTGCCGAGGAGAAATCCATATACAGCCGGGCCATGTCCTCCCTTGAACTTGTGGGGCTGCCGGGAAAAGAGAATTATCCCGCCGAGGTATTGCCTTACGGGGAACAGCGGTTGTTGGAAATCGCCCGGGCCATGGCTATGGAGCCGGAACTAATCCTGCTGGATGAACCTGCCGCCGGAATGAACCAGGGGGAAACCAACCGCCTGGGCGAACTGGTTGCCGGTCTGCCGGATATGGGTACCACGGTGCTGCTGGTAGAACACAATATGGAGATGGTCATGACAGTAGCCCACCGTATTGTAGTGCTGGACCACGGATCAAAACTGGCGGAAGGTACACCTGAGGATATTCAGAACGATGCACAGGTGATCTCAGCCTACCTGGGTGAGGAGGTTTTTTGATTTGCTGGAAGTGAAAAATCTTCACACCCGCCATGGCTGGAATTATGCTCTAAAGGGGGTCAGCTTTCGAGTTCCCGCTAGCCATCTGGTGGCTGTGGTGGGTGCCAATGGGGCCGGCAAGAGCACCCTGCTGGGGACGGTGGCAGGTATATATTCCTGTTCCGAAGGGGAGGTATTGCTGGAAGGCCTGCCGATACAGCGGATGCCGGCGGAAAAAATAGTCCGGCAGGGGGTTTGCCTGGTGCCTGAACACCGGCAGATTTTTGACTCCCTTACCGTGGAGGACAATCTGCTGCTGGGCGCTTACCCCCGCTGGGGAGGAAACCGCCGGGAAATAAAGACGGACATGGATTATATACTTACAATTTTTCCTGCCCTGTCGGATCGGCTGCAGGACCCGGCAGGAGGCCTGAGCGGAGGTATGCAGCAAATGCTGGCCATAGGCAGGGGGCTGATGAGTAAGCCTAAGGTGTTGCTGCTGGATGAACCTTCCCTGGGCTTGGCCCCGCTTTTGGTTAAGGAAATTTTCAAAACCCTGGATGATTTGAAAAAGTTAGGGACCACCATACTTCTGGTGGAACAGAATGCCAGGGCGGCGATGCAGGTGGCTGATCGGGTATATGTGATGGATCATGGGCAGATCGTGCTGGAAGGCAGCCCGGAGGATTTGAAGAAAGATCATCGGATGCAGCAGGCCTATCTGGGCAAAGGGTATATGCGACCCGTGCGTGAGGATAGTTGCGAGGATTATGCCGTACCGAAGGTATTAATATAACTGCCTTAACATCATTGACGGTAAACAAAGTCATAAGGCTTATTGGTGAGAACCAGGAAACGGTTATATATAAGGAAAATTATAAACTGTTGCCTGAGTGAGGCAATGATTGCATGTTTTCATGAAATCATTGCTTTTTTACTTATTAGGCCGCAGAGTGACAACTCCTCCGCCAGAAGTTAATTATAGATTTTTTATTATTTAAAAAGGTTATTTTTGAAGAAGAGTCTCACAGCAAAAGGTGGATATATAGCAATAAGTTAGAATCTGATATAATCTTAGGTAACAGATTCAAACGAAACGGGGTGGCGGATTGACCGAAGGACTGAAAACAATCAACCGCACAAAGAGATTGTGCTTGAGGCATTAAAGCATGATTGCCTTACAGTATAACACTCTGGCGGGCTAACCCCCGCAGTGTTCCAACAAGTGAGAAATACCCCAAATGACACTCTGCATTGACCCAAACGAAAGACAGTGTGGCGACCCCAAAACCCGACCTGGATGAAACACCTTTGTGGAGACTATCTTTAGCCTGGCTAATAAGAAATACCACAGCAAAAGACCCGGAAAGAATGCAGCAGACAGACCCCAAAGCGTCTCGGGTGGAATGCCCTCAAGCGACAATTAAAACCAGGGCACCCCGGAGTCAGGGGCTGGCTACTGAGTATTATAATCATCGGCCACTTGCGGAGCTCGCCCGACATTCCGCCACTGGATTAAATAGACCCGTAAGCCATGGCCAGCTAAAGGGCCGGGTTGCTGGTAACAATACTTGTGGTTATCAGCTTTTGTGGCTTTATTAGCAGCTTTAGGTGCGGCATTGTTGAAAATGAGGTTGAACAAAGAGGAAAATAAGAAGGAGCCGTGCTGAAACTATAGTTTCAGCACGGCTCCTTCTTCACTTCCGTTTTGTTACAATTTATATACTTCATTGGAAGAAAGCACTCTTATACCGCTTTTTTCCAATGTTTCCACTGCCTTCTCAGGGACTTCCACTTTGATAATTACCAAGGCCTCATCTTTGTTTTTCCCTACAAAAGCATAAAGATATTCAATCCCGATTGAAACATTATCCAAAATTTGCAAGACTTTCGCAAGAGCGCCGGGTTTATCAGCTACCGCTATGGCAATAACATTTGTACAACTTACAGCAATGCCGTTTTCTCTAAGTATCTGTTCTGCTTCTTCCGGTTTATTAACAATTAAGCGTAAAATACCGAAGTCAGTTGTATCAGCAATAGATAAAGCACTGATATCAATATCTTTTTCTCCCAAAATCTTCGTAACTTCCGCGAGTCTGCCCAACTTATTTTCAAGGAAAACAGAAAGTTGTTTGACTAACATTTTTTCTCCTCCTTTTTTACTGATTTCTTTTTACTAATTACAGATTTCTTTTATCAATAACCCGTTTAGCTTTTCCTTCACTGCGCTCGATAGTTTTTGGCTCAACCAGTTTGATTTTGGCGCTTATACCCAAGATGAAATCGATTTCTTCCCTGATCCTTCTTTCAATATCTTCCAGCTTTTTGACTTCATCAGAGAACAAAACCGGAGTCATTTCCACCCATACTTCCAAGGTATCAAGGTTTCCTATCCTGTCAACTATCAGTTGATAATGAGGAGCTACTTCACCAAAATTCAGCAAGACACTCTCAATTTGGGAAGGGAAGACATTTACCCCTCTGATAATCAACATATCGTCGGATCTTCCGGTTACCCGGTTCATCCTGACAAGGGTTCTGCCGCAGGCACAGGTTTCATAATTAAGGGAAGAAATATCTCTTGTTCTGTATCTTAATACAGGAAATGCTTCCTTGGTAATTGTCGAAAAGACAATCTCACCTTTTGATCCCGGCGGCAAAACTTCCAGGGTCTCCGGATTAATTATTTCGGGAACAAAATGATCCTCAAAGACATGAAGTCCCGATTTACAGGAACATTCACTTGATACTCCGGGTCCAATAATTTCACTGAGTCCATAGATATCAATTGCCAGGATGCCAAGCTTTTCTTCTATTTCACTGCGCATATTGAGTGACCAGGGTTCTGCTCCGAAAACACCGGCTTTTAACTGCAATTCCTCTTTTTTAATACCCATTTCCTCCATTACTTCTATCAGGAATAAAGCATAAGATGGTGTGCAGGCCAAGATAGTACTGCCGAAATCCTTCATAGTCTGAATTTGTCTTTTGGTATTACCGCCGGAAATCGGAATTACGGTTGCGCCGATTTTTTCTGCTCCATAGTGCACACCCAAGGCACCGGTAAAAAGTCCGTAGCCATAGGCATTATGAACAAATGAATCTTTGTTTGTGCCTACAGAGACCAATGTTCTGGCCATTGCATCTGCCCAGGAGTCCAGATCCTTGTGAGTATAACCCACAACTATCTGTTTGCCGGTGGTTCCTGAGGAGGCATGCAAGCGTACTACATTACTTAAAGGTTCTGCAAACAGGCCATAGGGATAAGTATCTCTTAAATCCTGTTTGTTAGTGAACGGCAGCTTGGGTAAATCTTCGATTGATTTGATATCGCCCGGTTCTAAACCTATTTTTTGCATTTTTTCCCGGTAATGAGGAACATTGTTGTATATTCTATTAACAGTCTTAATGAGTCTTTCCGATTGAACACTTGTCATTTCATCTCTTGACATGCATTCATATTTTTCATTCCAATACTTCATTTAAAACACTCCCCGATCTGATATTGCTTGATTTAGATTGCTTGATAACCTGCATTAAATGCTTCAATGTTTACATTGAGGACCTTAGCGGGAACGGTTTCCCTGATAGCCTCATCCCAAATTTGCTTGGGGATAGCTGTTTTAGCAGCCATAACACCCAGCAAAACAATATTTACCGCTTTGAGATTACCACACTCTCTGGCAATCTTTAAGGCATTCAATGTGAAAACATTCTTATATTGCCGGTTTATAGTATTGATTATCTCTGAGGGATACTTTGCCGCTCCTGTTATTACCGGCAACGGATCGATTTCCTGCTCATTAATAATCATCATTCCGTCCTTCTTTAAATACTCAGTCCATCTTAAGGCTTCAAGTTTCTCAAAGGCCAGGATGATATCGGCTTCACCTTTTTCGATCAAGGGTGAATAAATTTTTGGCCCGTATTTCACATAGGTTACAACACTGCCGCCTCTTTGCGACATACCATGCACTTCAGAAACCTTGACATCATAATTCATTTTGAAGGCAATAACTCCTAAAATCCTGCTGGCTAAAAGGGTTCCCTGTCCGCCTACCCCGACAATCATAATACTTAATTTATCCATTTTTCGCACCGGCCTTTTCTCCAGTCTCCTCAAATGCCTGGAAACTACAAACTATTGTACATAACATGCAACCTACACATAATGCTTCATCAGTCTCCACAAAATCTCCCTTGTTGACAATAGCCGGACAGCCCAGGGCCAAACATTGCTTGCATCTTTTGCACTTCTCCTGATTTATCTTGAGTGCTCCGCCAAATTTTACGTCCTTTGATAAAGCGCAAGGACTTTTGGAAATAATCACAGAAGGTTCGGCTGCGGCGGTTTCTTCTTTGACAATCTTTTCAAATTCCTTAATGTCAAAAGGATTAGCGACTCTTACTCTTTCTACCCCTATGGCCTGGGCAAGTTTTACCAAATCAACCTGCCTGGTAACCTCACCTTTAATTGTATAGCCGGTTGTTGGATTGGGTTGAAAACCTGTCATCGCTGTTATGGAATTATCCAGAATCAGAACCGTGGAGTTACCCTTATTGTAAACCACATCTATCAAGCTAGTTATGCCGGAATGGATGAAGGTAGAGTCTCCTATCACCGCTACCGTTTTTTGGGCAAACTCCGCGCCTCGGGCTTTTTCCATACCGTGGGCGGTACCAATACTTGCCCCCATACATATGCAGGTATCAATAGATTCAGTCGGGGGAAGTGCTCCCAGGGTATAGCAGCCTATATCACCGGTGGCAGTTAGTTTAAGTTTATGCAGAACATAATGCATTCCCCTGTGCGGACATCCCGGACACATAACAGGTGGTCTTACCGGGACATTGTCAACAAGCGGTTCATTAACTTCCTGTTTAACTCCGAGCATCTTTTCTTTAATTAATTGGGCAGTCAGTTCACCCATTAAAGGAAGCAAATCCTTGCCGGTAACCTTAATACCAAGTTTCTTAATATGATCCTCAAAAAACGGTTCCAATTCTTCAACCACATAAAGTGTTTCCATTTCAGAGGCAAACTTAGCAATAAGCTTATCAGGTAAAGGATAGACCATGCCGATTTTCAGATAAGAAACATCCCCAAAAGCTTCTTTAGCATATTGATAAGCTATACCGCTGGTGATCACACCGATTTTTTTACTGCCCCATTCTATGGAATTCAGGTCGGTAGTCTCTGAATACTCCTGTAAAGCCAGCATTCTTTTTTCTACTTCAACATGTCTTTTCCTGGCCATTGCCGGCATCATCACATATTTAGTAAAGTCCTTATTATAATCTTTAAGCTTATAGTCGGCTCTTTCCCCTGTTTTCACCGCACTCTGAGAGTGGGATATTCGTGTGGATAATCTGACTATAACAGGGCAATCAAAGCTTTCACTTATCTCAAAAGCCTGTTTGACGTAATCCAGACACTCCTGACTGTCGGAAGGTTCCAGCATCGGAACCTTGGCAGCCCGGGCATAGTGCCTGCTGTCCTGCTCATTTTGTGAACTGTGCATTCCCGGATCATCAGCTACCAGCAATACTAAGCCACCGTTAACACCTGTATAGGATACTGTAAACAAAGGGTCTGACGCTACATTCAAACCAACATGCTTCATTGAACAGATCGAGCGGGCTCCTCCCAGAGAACCTCCGATGGCAACTTCCAGGGCAACTTTTTCATTTGGTGACCATTCTACATAAACCCCATCATATTTTGCCATGTTTTCAGTTATCTCCGTACTTGGTGTTCCGGGATAGGCTGCAGCAACTGTTGCCCCCGCCTCATAAGCTCCTCTGGCTGCAGCTTCATTTCCAAGCATCAACCTTTTCATAAAATATCCCCCATTCACTCCCCGGATCTTACTCACTGACAAAGAACCATTTACTATTAGGTCCATTAAGAATTCAGGAGTCAGAATTCAGAATGCCCCAAGAATATGCTTTCAGCAATTGATCAACTTTTTACAATAAGCTTTGTTTCGGAAAACATTCCCATCCGAGCTCCTACGTGATAATTTGGTAGTATTGGCATTCTTTAACAAAACCTTGGTCAATGTTAAAAAACAGTTTTATTGCTAAACAGCAAGCACGAACAAGGCGCTTCTGCCATAACTTCAAAAATCAGTCTCCAGAAAACTACGAAAAACAACCTTCTCTCATTCTGACTTCTGAATACTGACTCCTGACTCCTATTCTTGAGCAGATCAGATATGCCTAAACACATATCTGTCTTCTTCCTTAGATATTATAAACTCATTTTCGATTACAAACTACAATTATTTTATTATTTGGCAGTAACGTCGTTGCTGTCTTAGTTGATCGTGTTAAAAAAAACTGGTACAATATGTACAATATTTTATTGAATATGTAAAGTGATGATAGGGTAAAGTAAACGTTAGGGCTTCTCAGGGAGGCAGTGTCATGGACTGAAAGCGCTGCTAAAGTAACTGCCGTTGAAGGTTCACCCTTGAACTGCCTGACTGAAACCACTTAGGGCAAGTAGGTCAAGACGGAAACTTCCACCGTTAAAAGGAAGGGGGTATAAGGAATTTTATTCCTGTACCTGCATAAAGAGGGGTCTAGATCAGGCTCAATCAGGGTGGTACCGCGAAAAACACTTTTCGTCCCTTAGGGATCAAAAGTGTTTTTTTAGTGCGACTCGCAAGGCGATTAAGTGTCTGGAGGTTATAGGTCTAGGAAGTGATATCAATTACATAATGAAGGAAAAGAAAGGTTGAGTACCATGATATCGACTAAAATGCAAGAGCAGGTACAAGGCAGTTCTGTTATTCGAGCGATGTTTGAGGAAGGAAAAAGACTGGCGGAAATTCACGGGGTGGAAAATGTCTTCGACTTCAGTCTTGGTAACCCCAATGTTGAACCACCTGAAGAAGTAAATAAGGCGATTATCGAGATTTTAAACACGGAAAATCTTTTGAGCATTCACGGGTATATGAATAACTCAGGTTATGAAGGCGTAAGAGCGGAAATTGCCAAGTCTCTCAATGATAAATACGGTACAGCTTTTACCTTGAATAATATTCTTATGACCGTTGGGGCGGCAGGCGGGTTAAACGTTATTCTCAAAACCTTACTTAACCCCAAGGATGAAGTCATTACTTTCGCACCCTATTTCGTCGAATACAGAAGCTATGTGAGAAACTATGATGGTGAATTGGTCATAGTATCCCCAAACACGCTTGATTTCCAGCCTAATCTTGCAGAATTCAGGGAGAAAATCACCCCTAAAACCAAAGCGGTCATCATCAATTCCCCTAATAATCCAACAGGTGTTATCTATTCCGAAGAAATCATAATCAAGCTCTCGGCAATACTGAGGGAGAAGCAAAAGGAATTTGGCACAGATATTTATCTCATTTCCGATGAACCATACCGGGAACTGGCTTACGAAAATGCTGAAGTGCCATATCTCACAAAATATTATGAGAACGCAATCATCGGCTACTCATTCAGCAAATCCCTGTCGTTGCCTGGCGAAAGAATAGGTTATTTAGTGATTCCGGATTCTGCTGCTGATTTCCAAAACATTATTATAGCTGCAAATATTGCCAATCGTATTCTGGGTTTCGTAAATGCCCCGTCGTTATTCCAGCGTGTCGTTGCCAAGTGCTTAAATGCCAAGGTAGATATTGATGCCTATAACAGGAATCGTGAACTTCTCTATAATGGACTTTTATCCTACGGTTACCAATGTATTAAACCGGAAGGTGCCTTTTACCTGTTTGTGAAAACTCCAATTGAGAGTGATGTAGAATTCTGCAATCTGGCCAAACAGAAAAATATTCTCATTGTTCCCGGTACTGCCTTTGGCTGTCCCGGTTATGTGCGAATTGCCTATTGTGTCGCTTATAAAACAATTGAGAGAGCTTTACCTGGTTTTAAGGCTTTGATTGATCAAATAAAAAAAAGTAACAAGGTTATCTGATTTTGGTGTTTTGAGGATAATTGTTAAAAAATCGGAAGAAGTAGAATTATTACTTCGGGATAACGGCTTTACCGTGAGTTACACAAATGTTATTGCCATAGCAGTAAGTTTCGCCTGGGGGTCTTTTTTAAAGTGTTAACTGTTCTGCATGATAACTCTATCAGTATGATTAAAGTGTTCCTCTGAGCCGGTATGGTGCAGTATTTATTGTTACTTGCGCAGAAATAAGGGTCAGCATATAAGTGTGCCGGTTTCGGCTGTTTCGGCTGTTTTGAAGAATTGGTAAAATAATTTTTTGGGGGGTGTTATCCTTGAGATATAAAAATATTGGACCGATGTCTACTCCGGATGAAATTAAAGCGGAGATCCCATTGAGTCAGACTGCTTTGGCAATCAAGGCAGAACGGGATAGTGATATTCGAGACGTATTTGAAAATAATTCTGCCAAAAAGATCCTGATTATAGGCCCATGTTCTGCAGATAAAGAAGATCCGGTCATGAAATACATGTCTCGTTTAGCGGCAATTAATGAAAAAGTAAAGGAAAGACTGATTCTAATACCTCGAGTGTATACAAACAAGCCCAGAACAACCGGAGAAGGTTACAAAGGTATGCTGCATCAGCCGGACACCAATGAGAAGCCGGACATGCATAAAGGTATTTACAGTATCAGAAGGTTGCACAAGAGAGTTGTAGAAGAGACCGGCCTGACGGCGGCTGATGAAATGTTGTATCCGGAGAATTGCAGATATTTAGACGATGTTCTGGCCTATCATGCTGTGGGTGCAAGGTCAGTGGAGAATCAAGGACACCGCTTGGTTGCCAGCGCCATCACTGAGCCTGTAGGTATGAAAAACCCAACAAGTGGCTATATCAACGTCATGTTGAATTCCATCAATGCTGCGCAAATGCCGCATCGATTCATTTTCGAAAGAAATGAGGTTCAGACAGAAGGCAATCCCTTGGCGCATGCCATACTTCGGGGGGCAATAAACCAGTATGGACAGAATATCCCCAACTATCATTATGAGGACATAATTAAGCTTGCCAAAATGTATGCGGAGGCCAAGCTAAAAAATCCAGCTGTTATTGTGGACTGCAATCATGCAAATTCTATGAAGCAGTGGCAAGAGCAGCCACGGATAGCAAAAGAAGTAATGCATAGTGCTCAAAAATCAGAAATCATCAATAAGATATTCAAGGGATTAATGATCGAAAGTTATCTGATGGATGGGTCTCAATCGGAAACGGGGACGAATTACGGGCAGTCTATTACCGATGCGTGTCTCGGCTGGAAGAAAACGGAACGTTTGATCCTTGAAATTGCAGATATGGTTGATAAAATGAGTAGCTCCAAATAGTTATTTGAAAATTGGGTACAATATTTGATTAAAAGCATATATCCCTGTCAAGCATACAGGGCAAAACGAGACGGTCGTTCGCTTCGAAAGAAAACACACCACCATATATAGTACTACTAAAATTTAGTACATAGTAGTATGTAGTGTTTTCTATCGAGGCGTTTTTCTGTATATACATCAGGTGCCTTACTATACAGAATATATTTAAACAATCCCGCGTGGGAATAGGCTGAGGTATGGGAGATTCTTTGATAATACACCCGGCACAATTGCTTGGGAATAATTATGGCTATATAGGTGAGAGGAACCCCAACACCAAGTTTTGGGGTATCTGGCTCTCTGTTCCCACTGTTTTGGCAATTTTTAATTCACTTTTGGGGAAAGGATAATATAAGCACAGTCGGCTATTATTAAAGCTTATCCGCTGATATAAGCCATGAAACAATGGAAGAATGTACCATATCCAAACGTGAATAAAGAAAGTAATTGACCAGATAATCGTTAATCAAGAAAGAGACTCTATAAATCAAAGTTAATGTCAATCAAATCAAAAAAACATAATCCGAACAGCCCCTAAAAAACAGCAGCGTCACCGTAATGGAAATGCCTTCTTAAAACCCCGCAGCCAGGTCAAGGGCAGGCCGGCCGGGGGAGATAATCAAAGGGCATAGTTTACATAATACTTATTATCGGTACTTATAAAATTGCCATTCTTCTTTGTAGGCATGTATCTCCACTTTTTCATATCGTATATTGTCGCCAGTACCACGTCACGGGGCAGGTAATATACATATCTCATTCACCAAGCCTTCAAAAGTTTATGTTTATTCACTGCAGTAATATTTTACCTTCATCCCCGTCGACAACTACTTTACAGCCCTCTTTAACAACTTTCATAACACCCGGTATATTTACCACCGCAGGAACCCCGTATTCCCTGGCCACAATGGCCCCGTGGGACATGAATCCTCCGGTTTCCATGACCACTGCACCGGCTTTTAAAAACAACGGGGTCCAGCCCGGGTCAGTGGATGGCGCCACCATAACATCTCCCGGCTGCAGCCTACTTCCTTCATCCGGATGATTGATCAATCGCGCTGTGCCGGAGGCTTTTCCGGCGGCAACCGGCCCCCCCACCATACAATTGCCGGAAGTCAGGGTAACAGGTTCCGCAAACCTGGGCGTTTCCCCAAAAATGATATCCGGCGGTGAATTGACTCCATTTCTTTTCTCGCTGCTTTCCTAGCAGCAATCAGTGCCCGAACCGAAACCCGGCACCGTCCCATGCGCCGGTCAACACTGAAAACAGCTCTGGCCAGGTGCAGAAGTAAATGTCAGCCTGTTCATCAATGATGCCCCGCTCGCAAAAACGGGAGCCCAACTCCTGGGCTATCATCCGATACACTCCCGTAGCCCTGACCATTACCGATTTGGTCATTTCCCGCACTGCCGCCCCGGCCTGGGCCTGCCTGACCCATTTACTGATCGATGAATGCCTGTTAGAAGGAACTTTATCCTTGATTTCAAGCCAGGCCCGTTCATATTTTTCTTTTTGTTCCGCCTTCAGTTTACCAAAATCGGCAGTATTTATGGTACTTCGTATGATGTCCATCAGGTAAGAAGGATCCTCCTGCCACCTGGGGTTGATGATATCCAGCTCATATACGGCCCGGTGCCCGTATTCTCTGATGAACTCGCGAAATACCTGCTTAAAGGCCGACCGTTCAGGCAACCGCTCTTCCCAGGAAAGCGGATCAAAATCGGTACTGCCGAAAAACTGAGCGGCGTCATTGTCCCGGCGGGCAATCCCGGCCAATTCTAGCAGCCTGTAACCGTGATCCGCGCTGGTTATGCCTGCTGCTCCGCCCACCATTAAGGCATTAAAAACCGCAATATTTACTGAGAACTTTAAATAATGACCCTACCGCCGTGGCACCTGATCCGCTTAAATAACGGAAGTACCTGGCAAATCCCCTGACAATCCGGCAAGAGTCAACATATAGATTGATAAAATCCCTGTCCTGCAAATGTTTGAATCCCTTTTCAGTCAAGGCTTCAACAGAACGTGAGACCTGAGCATGGGTTTTAGCGGCATTTTTTACGGCCCTGTTCGTTAAAGAACCGGTTTTTATCAGGCGATTTCCGGCTGGTGGCCTCCCCAAAAGTTATCACAGCCCGGCGTCCAGATAGTATGTATCGGGCTCCACGGCGCCGTTTACCACTGACTCTCCCAGACCGAAATTGGCATTGACAACCAAAACGTCCTGTCGGCCTGTCCGGGGGTCGCAGGTAAAGCCCACTCCAGCGGCCCGGGCCTCCACCAGTTCCATCACAACTACCGCAGTCGACACTTGATCGTCATTTATATTTAGTTTTCTGCGGTATGCCACGGCAGCATGCGACCACAGGGAGGCATAACAACTTTTCACCGCCGCCAGGATCTGGCCCAAACCACGGACATTCAGAGATGATTCATGTATACCGGCAAAGGATGCCCTGGACGAGTCTTCGGCCGCTGCGGATGATCTTACAGCCAGCGGTCTTTCCACCAGGCCCAGGCTGTTGAGCAGGTCAGTCAATTCTTCTACGATAGAATGTGGGATTGAGCCATCTTTAATTTTTTTCCCTTAATTGCATCAATCTGTCCTGGTTGCAGGTTTCATCAATGTTTCCGGCAGTTACTGTTTTGGAAATGTTTTGAACCATGTCCTGCAACCTGTTATGCCTGATAAACTCGTCGTAAGAAGCTTCATCCCAGGTTAGAGTGTACTTCACTGTAGATTTTGCCACTGCACTACCCCCTGCCTGATAAAATGAACATCCCATTAACCGGTTCTCTCACCGTATGCTTATTTTTGACTACTTACCCGGTTAATTGCCCCATACAGAATCATGTCTACCATTTTGGCCATTTCCTGGCGCAATTCAAATTTTGACGTATCATTCAACCAGTCCAGGACGATAGAACCGCGAAGAATATCAATCAGCTTCACCAGCAGTTTAACTGAGACATCCTGCCTGATTTCGCCCGCCTGCTGGCCCTGCCGGATAATCTCGGCCACAATGCTCTGAGTGCCTGTTTCTTCATCGCTATAGCCAGACCCCTGACACATGTTTTTTATACGGTACCCCAGACATATTCCCATTATCTCGGAGTTCATTTCCACCCACTCATAGGTATTATCGAAGGCGGCCAGCAAACGCGACCTTGTATCAGGCAGGTGGTGTAAAGTTTCAATAGTCGCTTCCGCCAATCCCTTTGAAAGGCCTCTTACATATTCGTCAACAATAGCCTCTTTGACGGGAAAGTGATTATACAAGGTTTTCCTGACGATATCGGCCTCGGTCGCTATCTGCTCCATTGTTGTATGGTTAAAACCCTGGCGCTGAAATAAATCCATAGCCACTTTAATGATTTTCTGACGGGTTTCCTTTTTCTTCCTCTCCATCCTGCTTTCACCTGGCATATCCCCTGGTTCCATTGTTGTTTTACCTCCGTGTTGTACTGATGAATATGTAATGCCAAGAAACATATTGTAACCTTACACATCCTGCATTGCTTTACATTGTGTAAATTATGCTATTGTTATTTTGCCTCATAGTTTCTGGTGTGTCAATATCCATAATCTCATTAAATTACTTATCCAAAAAATAAAAACGGCAGCTACAAGGCTGCCTTAATAAGGTATCGAAAAAGAAACAAAACTCTATATGCCATCACTGGGGGCCGTTCAATATAGCGGCCCCGCCTGTCCACCCGGTTTTTAATAGGGGCTGTTGAAAAACTACATCTGAAACAAAGAGGCGTCTGAGAACCCAAGAAATTCAGGGTTATCAGACGCCTTTCTCTCTAGAATCTTATTTTTTGGGTATTTGTCAACAGCCCCGTTTGCCAGAAAGCTTTCTTTTATTCAGTTAACTAATGCCCTACGAACAATTAATAACTTACAGATATACCTTTCCCTCGTCGCCATCCACAGTAATCAACTGACTGTCATTTATCATCTTCATCACGCCAGGAATGTTCACCACCGCCGGAATACCGTATTCCCGGGCCACAATTGCCCCATGGGATATAGATCCTCCTGTTTCCATTACAATGGCTGACGCCCTTAAGAACAGGGGGGTCCAGCCCGGGTCCGTTGATGGGGCCACCAGCACGTCTCCGGCCTGTAGCTTTTCCCCTTCGTCTGGATGATAAATCAATTTTGCCGCGCCGGAGGCCCTTCCCGCAGCCACGCCCATACCTGTCAGCGCATTGCCTGAGCTACGGATGACTGGTTCTATAAAATGAAGTACCTCATCAATAATTAAGTCGGGGGGTGAAAGCGCCTCCATTTCTTTTCTCCTGGCCTTCCGTTCAGCCACTAGAACGTCCAGCCCCCTGCCGCCCCAGTCCCCTCGCAGAATGGAGAGAATATCACTCCAGGCACAGTGGTATATGTCGGCCGGCTCTGCAAGAATCCTCTTTCCCGCCAGCCGGCGCCCGATCTCCTGGAATATTAAACGCATATCATATGTCTGTATCTTGACCAGCACGGACTTGGCCGCTTCTCTTAGTTCCGCGCCTTTCAGGGCCTGTTTTAACATTGAGTTAACAAATCCACGTCTGTAAAAAGGAACCTTTTGGCTTACTTCTCGCCGTACCTCGTCCGCTTTTTCTTTTTGCCTGGCCTTTATTTTACCCAGATCGGCGGTTTCCATGGTGCTCCTGACGACATTCAAGAGATAAGAAGGGTCTTCCCGCCAGCGGGGGTTGATTATATCATATTCGTAAACTCCCCGGTGCCCGTACTCCGCCAGGAAGCTCCGCAGTGACTGCTTGAGCGGGGATTCCTCCGGCAGTTCTTTATCCCACAGGAGAGGATTAAAAGGCTCGGTGGTAAAAAACCTCCGGGCGGCGGCGTCCCCCCGGGCGATTTCGGCCATTTCCACCAGGCGGTAGCCGTGCTGCGCGCTGGTTATGTCTCCCCCCCCTGCCATAAGGGCGTTTGCCACAGCTTTTCCTTTAGCGGGAAAATATTTTTCCAGCACTTTTACTAATAGACTTGTATCGCTGCCGGAGACAAAAGTCATAAACACCGGCCAGTATTCCCTGAATGTGCTTCTTACCTCAGAAATTTTATTGATTAAATCTCTTTCTGCCATGTCCTTGAAATTTTCTTTTAATAGGGCCGCTGTAAGACTTTCAACTTTGGCAAAATATTTTGGCGCGTTCTTTCTGTTTCTCATTCCTGAAAAAATTACTTTCAGCAAACGCCCCAGTCTTTTTAATCCTTTTATTCCACGGTAAGGTTTTTTTTCGTTAATTTTTATTTCCGGCTGGAACCCCCCCGCGAATTCGTTTATTTGCCTGGGCGTAATGCCAAAAGCGTCATAATTGATCCATTGAATAATGGACAGGTTCCAATATGCCCGGCCCTGATATAATCTAATACCCTTAAGGCCCGGGAGCCCTTGATAACCCGGCATGTCGATTCCTAAAACAAGATAATTCAAGAGGCTCCAGTTGAGGGTTGACTGGACCATGGGCTGGGCATCCTTCAAGTTGGCATTGGACCATATGTCCGGCTGGTTTTTAAGCTCGTCAAAAGTGTACCTGGGCAGCGCCGTCACAGGCCTGGCCTGGACCAGGGCAAAATCTTTGCCGTCAAACACCCATTCAATGTCTTGGTGCTGTTCCCCGCAGCCAAGGGAATCAAAAACACGCTGGATCAGCAAACCCAGTCGGCGTATATTTTCATCGCTTAAAACCTGACCTGCCGGTGACCCGGCGTACTCGACATATTCCGTCCCGCCGGTTTTCCGGGCAATGGTTTTCCCTTCTTTACGGCCGATTCTTTTATGTGTTATTTCAAACGCATAGTCTAAACGGTATTCATCCGGATCAACAGCGCCGCTTACCACGCTTTCGCCCAAACCAAAATTGGCGTTGATAAGCACCAGGTCTTCCTGGCCGGTCTGGGGGTCGCAGGTAAAGCCGACTCCGGCGGCCTCGGCCTCCACCATTTCCATGATCACCACGGCCGGGATCACTTCGTCGTCTCTAAAATTCATCTTCCGCCGGTAAGCGACGGCCCGGGGTGTCCATAAAGAGGCGTAACATCCTTTAATGGCGGTCAGGATGTCATCCATCCCCCGGACATTTAAGAAAGATTCGTGTACCCCCGCAAAAGAGGCCTTGCCGGAGTCCTCGTCAGTGGCCGAAGACCGGACGGCCAGCGGCTTATCCAGTATACCGGCGGTTTTCAGGCTGGATTCCAGCTCATCCCTGACATTTGGAGGTATACAGGCAGCCTTTATTTTTTCTCTAATCAGTAAAAGTTTTTGCTCAATCTCCTTATCTCCAATGTTACCAATGGTTACACTTCGTGCGATCTCCCCTGTGGCTTCCAAGAGGCCATTTTCTTCAATAAAACTCTGGCATGCCCCGGCCGCAAGGACGCCTCCAATGGGTACCCTGAATCCGTACCGCTCGAGCCTTCCCAGGTTCCACCCCTTCCCCCCGGCTGCCCCCACCCCGGCTTGAAAAGCTTCGGGCCAACTGAAAAAGAAATTTCCGCAACTCTTTTCCATGGACATCCTCCCCCTTTTAATTATCTTATTTACCCGGGCCTTATAAACAGACCGTTCGGTCTAATAAATATGAAAAAAAATTATTTCTCGTTCCGGGTGCCTATACCTTGCAACAATAATGTAGTCGCCTTATGAAATAAAGCTTTCCTGGCGTCCTTATCCATTAAATTGGAATAACGGCTTAGTCCTGAATAAAAACTACTAACAATAAAGGTTAATTCAAATAAATTCTCATTTTTTAACTCACCTGCAGCAATCCCCTCTGACATAAATTTCTTGAATTTTTCAAAGGATATATTAATAATAGCAAAGAGTTTTTGACCGGCTTCCGAGTCTAATCCCACTGTGCTAATGAACTCTCTCTCAATTGAGTGCAGCGGTCTTTCAATGTCGGCTATAAAGTCACCATATGCATAAAGTTTCTCGGTAATGGATTCATATTCAGAGGATATTTTTTCCCACTGCTCCGACCATTCAGTAAAGTTTTGTTCCGCCAGACAAAGAAACAAATCTTCTTTACTTTTGAAATGGTAATACAAGTTGCCTTTGCTGCATCCCGTAGCGGCACAGATATCTTGAATGGAGGTGGAGACGTACCCCTTCTGGGAAAATAAGATTTTAGCTTTGTCAACGATATGCTTTTTTGTTTGCTCTCCTTCGTATCTGCGTTTACTCATTAACCTGCTCCTTATTATGTTTACAGACTGAACGTTCGGTCTAAATTTAGCATATATGAAACTATTTTATTTTGCAAGTGCTTTTATTCCATATAAAAATTGAGGCCATGCTTCCAGTGTAAGCGTTCAGTTATTGAAATGCCCTTTTTCAAGGATACCTTTGTTAGAAAAAAATAAAGCAACGGCAGCTATAATAGAGCCTGCCGTTGTTTCTAGTTTGAGGGCTTATATGTAATAACATTATTCTCAGTTATTTTTCTTGTAGATTTTTCTTGCCATTTCTGCTATATTTAACCATAACTTCTTCCCGCAGTAATATATCATCAATGGAAATGGAATTATAATCAGCAAGGTCAATACATTTGGCGCAGTTATCACAAGTCTTGGTGGGATCCAGGTCACATACGAAACATTCACAGCAGTTATCGCATATCTTGCTTTCCTCTAGGATGCACATTTTGGGTATCATCTTTAATTTGTCGCGATCTATCTTAAGCAACGCCATATCCATCCCTTTCCCGAGCAGGTCTTGATATAATGCCGGATCAAAAAAAAATTGTATTATACCTTGTCACATATTTTATTTTATTTGCAGGTGAAATGCATTCTTTTATCCCTAAATGGACTAATCATACAGTTTAAAGGAAATATATAATGCCGAACGCATCAGGTAATCCATGGCGGTTTTTGCATTAAACTGCTTTTGTTCTTTAGTACACAAATACCTGCCAAAGCTTTTTGGTATTTTATGGTGTTTAGGAATAGATGGAAAAGACCGGCAGTGGTTTTTTGTGCCAATGGTAATAAAAGTGCGGTGACTATATGATAGCTGGTTTCCTCTTCTACATTGAGATAGTGGTAATATTTTGAGGATACTATGGCGTTGTAATGGATTATTTCATCGATGGATTTATGTGTATACGTCCCTCCCCGCCCGGCTTTGTAATTGAAATAATTATTTTTAACCCATTTTTCGTATTTCTGGTGGCCATTGAATGGAACACACATTGAATGATAAGGCACACAGAGATCTTGTACGATATGAGATGCCGCACCCAAAAAAAACATTGATTTTCTTATGCACTTTTTAGTCCAGTTGTCACAAGCCAAATTGAAATAGTGGCTACACTCATCAAGAGCACCGGGCCACGGGTTTAACCCCGCATGATTGAACGGATTATAATAATGGGCAAAACATTTCCAACCCTTGTCTGCCCAAGATGTTCCTCTATTTATATTATCGATATTAATAACAATGAAAGATGCCATACCTTTCATGTCATCATTATGCAATATTTCTGCCGCTTGGCGGTTTATAAAATAGTGGGTAGCCCCTCCATGATCAAAAAAGTTTTGTATCGGGCTAGCAGCAGATAGTAATATTTTTGCGGCTGTCCAGGAACTGTTATCCATGCGCAATCCAATGCAACCTCCGTTTTCACTGGTTTTATAAATTTATCATACCCGTTATTTAAATAAAATTATCATCAAATGCCAAACCTTGTATATTTAAAATATAAAAAAGAAGCCTTTATGGCTTCTTTTAAAATAATATAGCTGTTAATTAAATAACTCTTAAATAGAAGTTTTAGTAGCCATTCGATTCATTAAAATGTTTGCTGATACATTGATTAACAGTATTAATATTATCAAAACGGTGGCTGTGCCGTAGGCCATTTTAAATGAAATGCCATCAAAGGTAAGCAGGTATAAATGGATAGAAAGGGTTCTGCCCGGATCCATAATGGAAGTCGGCATGTTCAGCGAACTTCCCGCTGTAAGCAGTATTGCCGCTGTCTCACCCACTGCCCTTCCGATACCTAGTATTATGCCGGTAAATATACCCGGAAGAGCAGTGGGAAGTACAATTCTATATATGGTTTGCCATTTGGTTGCGCCCAGTGCAAGGCTGCCTTCCCGGTAAATGTTGGGGACGCACTTAATTGCCTCTTCGGTTGTCCTGATTATTGTGGGTAAGATCATTATAGCAACTGTAAGCCCTCCTGATAAAATTGACCAGCTAAATCCCATAAAAATAACCAGGAATGCAAATCCGAAAAGTCCGAATATTATGGATGGTATGCCGGCTAAGGTTTCCGTGGCGAATCTGATGGTGCTTACGATACGGCTTTTTGGGGCGTATTCCGTCAAAAATACGGCAGCAAGTATTCCCACTGGCGCGGCAAAAACAAGCGAAACCACTATCAGGTATACCGTGGTTACTATAGATGGAAATATGCCTCCCTGCCTACCCATATCCTCCGGCGATTTGGTCAAAAACTCCCAGGTTATAACTCCCAGACCCTGTTCAATTATGTGAAACATTATAGCAAATAGACTGCCAAGGGTTAACATAACAGATAGCCATAACAACCCTTTGGCAATCATTTCCTCTGTCTTAACTGCAATTCTCATCAATCATCACCTACTCTTTTGGGTACCAACATTACCAGTGAGTTCAATATCATTATAAAAACAAACAGAACAATACCAGTGGCGAATAATGCCTGGTAGTGGTCTCCTGCAGCATATCCCATTTCTATGGCAATATTTGCAGTTAGTGTTCTAACCGGCTCCATTATTGAATGTGGTACCAGAGCCACATTACCAGCCACAAGTATAACAGCCATGGTCTCACCAAGGGCCCTGCCCATTCCTAATACAACTGCGGTTACAATACCGGATCTTGCCGTAGGCAATATTACCTTTTTTATTGTCTGCCAGTGGGTGGCCCCCAGAGCAAAAGAACCCTCCTTATACTCCACCGGCACTGCCCTGATAGAGTCCTCGGCTATGCTGACAATGGTTGGCAAAATCATTATGGCCAGAATAATTGAAGCTGCCAGCACGCTAAAACCCCGCTCACCCCAGGTATTCATAATCAGAGGAACCAGAACCACCAGCCCGTAAAAGCCATACACCACGGATGGTATCCCTGCCAGCAGCTCTATGGCAGGCCTTATAAACATGGTAATTTTTTTGGGAGCTATTTCAGCAAGAAATATTGCACAACCCACACCCAGCGGAACACCTAGTATCAGGGCTCCTAAGGTAACATAAATGGAACCAATGATCATGGGAAAAATACCGAATACATTATCGTCAGGATGCCAGCTTTGGCCCAATATGAAATGAAACAGTCCGTATTTTTGTATTACAGGTAAACCTTCTGCAAAAATGAAGAAACATATCAGTGCCACCACGAGAACCGCAGTTGTGGCGCTGAGGAAAAGAATTCTTTCAATAATTTTTTCATGTCTGCGGGCCATATTATTACCCCTTGTTAATTTTTAGAATGATAAAGTAATTTTACTTAAAATATGTAAAAGCATGATTATGCACAGGTTAACATTATGTTAAGCATCGGAGGTTTTACGCGTTATAAACGCTGTGCAAAAAAATTCATTATTGCATTAATAATAACAATATCTTCCTCTTTATTTAATTGCATTTTAATATAGCTTTAACAAGATCTGAGTAGAATGGGCCTTAGCAATGATTAATAAAATGAGGGATCGTTATGAGTAAAAATATTATTGATAAATTCTTCAAACAATCTCTAGTAAATAAAAGCGATGTAGAAACATATCCTTTCCGTGACTATTTAAAACAGCTTAATGAAAAAATTAGATGCGTGCTGGACAGACAAAAGTCTTTGATACTCATATTCATTGACATTAAAGAATTCCATAAAATAGAGAGGTTACACGGCTCCCAGGTAGCAGGCAGACTGTTGAAACGGATGAATGAACTGCTGATCAACAAAGCCCCGGAGATGATACCATATTATGAAGAAATACTTACTGTGGACAAATTGCTGGGCGACGAGTTTGTTGTCATATACAGCCATCAGGATAATCCTTCTTATGAAGAGATGCAAAATATTAGCTTTTCCTGGCGTATTGCTTTCAAGGAATCGCTGAACAAAGCAATGTACGGCGAAATCGGCTCTGCTGTTGACATTCATGTGGGTTGTTCTGCCATATATCCCGAGGGTGAAGAAAATATTGAAAGCAAGCTTTACTCCGCCATGCGCGAGGCTCAAAAGCATGCCCGGGGTCAAATGGACCATAAAAACGCCAGACTACTGGATGAGTTTAAGGATATAATTAACAATGAAAACTTTACCATTGAATACCAGCCCATAGTATCGTTAACAACCGGGTTAGTGCTTGGCTGGGAAGCACTAACCCGCGGCCCCCGAAATAGTCACTTCAGATCGCCTCAGGTTATTTTCAATTATGCTGCAGAGGTAGACATGCTGTATACGGTGGAAAGGCTCTGCCGGCACATGTCTATTGAAAATTTAGGACAAATTAAACAGGAACAGAAAATATTCCTAAATATTAATCCTTTAACCATTTGTGACACTAATTTCGTCAAGGGTGAAACACTGAATTTTATCAAACAGGCCGGACTAAACCAACGTAATATAGTATTTGAAATTACCGAGCAAGCTGACATAAGGAATCTGCCCCATTTTAAGCGCACTTTGGAGCATTACCGCAATCAGGGGTATATGGTAGCTATCGATGACGCAGGGGCTGGCTTTTCAAGCCTGCAGGCAATTGCCCAGATTCGCCCGGATTTTATTAAAATGGATATTTCTCTGGTACAGGGGGTTGAGGGCGACCCAGTAAAAAGAGCATTGCTGGAAACCTTCGTAACCTTTGCTGAAAAAATTGGAAGTTTTATCATAGCTGAGGGTATTGAAACGGAGAACGAATTGAGAGCTTTGATTAATATGGGGGTTCACTATGGACAGGGTTACTATCTTGGCAGGCCTGTATACCCCAGGATAATGCCAAAGGTGGAGCTCTGCGCCAGCATAGCCAGACAATCCTCTCGTAGCAAGCAACTGGCCTGGAGACATTCTATGCCAGTTGGGGATATACTGGAAGAATGTCTGTCTGTGCCGCCTGACACCACGGTGTTTAAAACAAAGAAAACGCTTGAGGCAAACGCTAATTTCTCTGGTGTTGTCGTGGTTGATGGTGTAAGACCAACTGGTCTGCTGATGAAACAGTCCCTTTACGGTCATTTAAGTAGCCAGTATGGCGTGGCCTTATACTCTAACCGTCCAGTAAAAATAATAATGGATAACATGCCGCTGATCATGGAGTCCTCTACTCCGGTAGAAATGGTATCCCAGGTCGCCATGTCCAGGGAGAGAGCAAAAGTATATGACCACGTAATTATTACTAAAAATGGTTCGTATGTAGGAGTGGTCACGGTGCAAAATCTGATTAACTCCCTAACCCGCATCCAACTGGAATTTGCCAAGGGAGCCAATCCCCTTACAGGTTTACCCGGCAACAATGCCATTGAGGTAGAAATAAATAATCGGTTATACGCCAATAATATATTTGCGCTGGTTTATATTGATCTGGATAATTTTAAGTCATTTAATGATAAATTCGGGTTTGACTATGGAGACCGACTGCTGCTGCTGACTTCTAAAATATTAAACGGAGCCACCAGAAAATACGGCTATGTCGAGGACTTTGTAGGTCATCTGGGTGGTGACGACTTCATTATAGTAACCTCACCTGAGCATGTGGATAATATATGCCGGCGTATCATAAAGTATTTTGACCGCCTGGTGCCGGGGTTTTATGACGAAGAGTCCAGGACTAACAAGGGCATCCTAGGTAAGGACAGGGACGGCCGGGATAGATGGTTTCCTTTTGTAAGCATATCGTTGGCCGTGGTGGAGTGCCAACCCTCTTCAAATGATATCCACAGTATTTCAAAAAATGCCGCTGAACTCAAAAAATATGCAAAATCACAGTCAGGAAGTGTTTGTGTCCGGGAGAGGCGTAGTATGCAAAGAGACGAATTTGCATGTGAGTATATGACAAAATAGGGTTTTTGCAACCCTTTTTGTCATATGTGTTTTATAAGATACTCTCTCTATTCAGGGGTACCGCCAACATTTCCGACAAAACCCCCGTTAAGGGGATAACCGAGAAAATATTTGTGATTTCACCCACGTTAAGACATGAATTACCAATTACCTTAATGTAATATGGCATACCCATTAACGGTACGGCGGCAGCTACACCCTATGGCAAACAAAAATGGGCAATACCCATTTTGAGTATACTGTCCATTATATAGGCTCGGTGTCTTGTACCGGCAGCCCCAGGAACATTACAAGTAACCTTTGCCTTCACAAAAGTATCATGTTTTCCAAGTCTATAACTACTTTAGATTTTATCAAATAATCCATTCCCAGGATTCCGGCAATATCAAATCCATAATCCATATCACCAATTTGTATTTTGAATTGGGTCAATTTTTTGGCTCCCAACTGTAATCTGTCAACATATTTCTCATAAACATATTCTGTTCCACCAACGCCACGTATTTTTCTTATGACATCCAAAGGTTCAGGACCTAACCCCAATTCCACAGCAACTTCGGCAGCAATGATTGTGGATGCAGAGCCAGTATCAATTAAGAAATTATCAAAACTGAGTGATTTACCTTTGTGAGTAATTACAACGTCAACAAACGGCAGCCCATACTTTAATTTTAGATTCATATGTCAGTCCGCACCCCAATCCATTTCTGCTCAATTATATCCAATTCAGGACGTGAAGTGTGAACAACGTAAAGCTCTCTTTCCCTATGCTTTCGGTGTAATTGCAAATATTGCAACAAAGCCTTATTATTGTCCTCCTGAAAATTATCAACTACAGTCATTTGAGCGATAATCCTTTTATCACCTTCTGTATGAGCCTCAATAGCTTCTATGATTACCCACTGATTAGGATATGCTCTTTTTACTTCTACCCATAACATTTTTGAATCCTCCTTTTAGGTTTATTCACTTGGGATTTGTATTTAGCGGCCTCCATCTTTCGCTACTTATGTTAGCCGATTTTCGCTTGATATACCATTTTACAAGTTCCGTTTCCAATGGCAATTCATAATCATACATTTTTAAATCCTCCGGTAAATTATGTTGCACATGAAAACCTGGCAATGTCATTTTTTTATGTTGCACTTAATATTAAAATCATACTGTATTAATTAATTGAGTGCAACATAATTTATTTTATGTTGCACAATATTTCTGCAAAAAATAAGGTAGTTATTTTGCAGAACACTAATAGGGGTGGTACTAGCGAAGCGGAAGTCATCTTAACTCAAAAAGTGGAAGTCCTCATTTTACAAGGGTCTTCACTTTGTTTATATGTCTTCAAAGTATAGGATTTGTAAGTTCCTAAAATCATGAGTATCGGAACTTTCTAGGAAAAAGTTTATATCACAGAGGCTATTATTAGAGAAAATAACAGGATAAAAAAGCGATGTTCTTATATCAAAATCAAACTCGGAACTTATTATTTGACTAGAACAATTACGATAATGTTATAATGATAAGTACGAGCTAATCATATCAAAGGGGGGAACACAGTTTGAACATATCGTCAGTGGTATGCGGGGTAAGTCAATTAAATGGGGATTCACCTCGTTGTCCTGTTTGCAATAAACCGGGGAAAAAGATGATGCCCAATACGTTGAAAAACATACTCAAAGACGACCTCCTTCCAAACATATTGGAGGATTACTGCCTGTGTCTTTCCAAAGACTGTGACGTTGTTTACTTTGGACAACAGGTCTTTTTTAAGGACGATGTGAAGGTTAAGGTCTGGTTTAAAGAAAATGATCCTTCCGTGCCAGTATGCTACTGTAAGAATATTACGGAAGCGGATATTATCGAGCACATTGTCGTCACTGGATGTTGTGGAAATATTAAAGATATTCAGGAACACACTGGGGCTAACACCGGCAAGGAGTGCCTTACTAAAAATCCCGCAGGTACCTGATGCAAGCCAGCCGTGCAATCGGTGATTGCCAAGGCACTTGAGATGAAAGAGCAGAGATAATATAGCCAAAAGGAGAATAATACTTGATTTTATTAAAATCCATATTGCTTTTTGTGCTGGCCGGACTGGCTGAGATCGGCGGCGGTTACATGGTCTGGCTGTGGCTAAGGGATGGCAAATCCTTAACTTGGGGTGTCCTCGGCGGGATGGTGTTGATTATTTACGGAATTATCCCCACTTTGCAACCTGAGGCTAACTTCGGCCGCATATATGCAGCTTACGGAGGAATATTCATTCGTTTTAGCAACCCTGTGGGGTTGGGGTGTAGATGGAAAAACGCCCGACATTTATGACTGGATCGGAGCCGTCGTTTGCCTCATTGGGGTAACGGTAATTATGTGGGCTCCCCGGGGATAGTCTTAAACGCCTTAAACAAGAATGGTTCGATCAAAACAGTCGGACCGTTTTGTATTTTACGGACAAATTACGTTTGGTTGTGGTTTCCTACCTCTATCCCTTACGCCTTTACAGATGTGTACCTAATGTGTGCCTAACCTAATAATGATTTTATTGCCATTTTATTCCACGTACTTTGTGTCTGGAATAGTTTCGCTGGTATTACCCCTAATAATAGGGGTGACCTTAATAACTTGGCAGAACACTACTGATTTTTTTATTTTTTTTGCGAACTTTTTTTTCTTTCGTGTCTCTTTAGAGATAGACATAAGTTTAAGGAGGTTGTCAAAATGAATTTGGACTATGAAATTTTTAGCAAGATTAACAGCCTTGCCGGACATATCCCTACTCTTGATTTAGTAATGGCGGCGGTAGCTAAGTGGGGAGTATTGGTATATGGTATTGTTCTTATTAGCTTGTGGTTTAAGAAGGCCCACCCTGAGCAAATGATGAATAGTAGAAAAGGAGTGCTTAAGGTCATTTTTACTGCAGCCATTGCATTAGGCATCAACCAAATTATCGGCCTTGCTTATTTCAGACCGCGGCCCTTTGCAACCAACAACGTTACCCTGCTCCTTGACCGGTCTACGGACCCCTCCTTCCCCAGCGACCACGCAACAGGAGCAACTGCTTTTACGGCAAGTATTTTTGGTGAAAATAAAGCATGGGGTACAATATTGACAGTTATGTCCCTGGTACTGTTCTTTTCCAGAGTCTATTGCGGCACCCATTATCCCTTGGATATTTTAGGAGGAATGGTGACCGGCCTGATAGGAAGTTATATAGCCAATAAATTATGGCCTTATCTGGACGGAATTGCCGGTAAGTTGGTAATGATTTGGAATCGTCTGGTAGATAAGTCTACCGGAGTATAGAGGGGGATCACCCATTGGTTGAGGTTTCGCTGATAGAACAAGTGAAGACTGGTGATTTGACGGCATTTGAAAAACTTGTTCAAGGCACTCAACAAAGAGGGCTAAACATAGCCTATGGCATTTTAAATGATCCCCTTGACGCAGAGGAGGTTTTGCAAGAGGCTTACCTGCAAGTTTACCACAATATAGGGAAGCTAAAGGCACCGGAAGCCTTTCGCAGTTGGTTCGGCAAAATCATCACCCATTTGGCTTTCAGATATTCCCGGGAAAGGAGAAGGTTCAAAACAGTCCCCCTTGATTATGTCCGCCAGGTGGAAGATACTTTCATTGATGAACCTGAAACGCTTGTTTTAAAAAAGGAACAACAAGACCAAATGATCAATGCATTAAAAACGTTGCCTGACGAATATAAAGCTGCTTTAATCCTGAGAGAATGGGAGGATTATTCATATCAGGAGATAAGCGAGGTCTTGGATATCCCTCTGGGGACAGTTAAGTCCCGCATATTTTCGGCCCGCAAGATTTTATTAAAAAAGCTGAAGGAAGGAGGTTTTTGAGGTGTCTGATTTAGGTTGCTACGATGAAAATTTGTCCGGGTATTTGGATGGGGCGCTTTCCAGTGAAGAAGCCAGAGTTATTGAAAGCCATCTGCAAACCTGCGCTCATTGCAGGGATACTCTGAATAGAATGCAGGCACTTTCAAGCGCAGTTCGTCAAGTTCCCCGTCCTGAGGCGAGCCTGTTATTGACAGCACGGATTCTAAGCAGAATTCAGACTCCCGAAATATATGCCGAAACCCCTTTGAACAAGCTGCTTCAGTCATGGGGTCTGCTCAACCTGCTTGTCCTGGGTACCTTGGTAATTCTTTTCGGCCCTGTTTTGCTGGAGGTAATGCGCGTTATTGTCAAACATTTGGTGATCGTAACGTCACTGGTGGTAAAACTAAGCTGGCAATTGCCTTTAGATAGAACAAACCTGACCCTAGGGCTGGTTCTTATAGTTGGGGCCATGGCCGCCTTTTACGGTTTCGGGCGGGTATTTTCAGCTTTATCCAGAGAGGGGACCATTTCATGAAACGAAAGGTATGTTTTCTACTGGTTCTGGTGGTGCTGTTAAGCTGTTTCTCTGTCAATGCTTGGGCCACAGAGTCTATATTTAACCAGAATAATGTAGTTAATGAAGGCCAGAAAGTCGAAAATGTTTTTCTTTACGGCGAAGACGGAATTATTTCCGGTGTGGTTACCGATGAAGTGGTTGTCATCAACGGCAATCTTACCTTAACCAAGACAGCCAGGGTTAAGGATACGGTATTTTTAGTTGGGGGTAAATTAATCCAGGAGCCGGGGGCCGAGGTTGGCAAAGGTATCTTTCATATTAATTTTGCTAATGAAAATTTAAACAGCTTGCTTTTGGGTGTGAGCGCTTTTGGCCTGATCGAATTGGCTAAATTGTTCCTGGCCTTGTTAATTTTTTTAGTCAGCCTGGCTTCTTTATTCGTTCTTAAAAACAGGGTCAGAAAAGCAAAAGCAATGCTACAGGCCAAAATGCTTAAGGTCGGTATGTTGGGATTGTTTGCAACCATTGGCCTTGGCCTGGTCTTTATAGCTCTAACAATAACCATTTGGGGCATACCGGTGGTCGTTTTGCTGGGACTTGTGCTTCTAATTTTTTTGTCGGTTGGATTGGGAGCGTTAAGTTCAATAGTCGGCGGGCTGTTATTAAAAAGCTTTGCCTGGGGACAAAAACCGTTTTACCAGGTCCTGATTGGCTCATTATTTATAGTTGCCCTCCTTAATTTCCCGGTATTAGGAATATTATGGGGAGTGTTGATGCTTATCTTTGCCATAGGGGCTTTAGCTTCAAGCTTTCTGCCGGAAATTGTGAACTCCAATGTTTAGAAGAACGATTTAAGGCAGCATTAATTTGACTGAAAATATTTTTTTGTAAATAATCTGTTATATAGGAGAATGGCAATTGGAACATATTCAATACTGGATTCACCATTACGGTTACTCCGGTGTTTTTTTTATACTTCTGCTCGAAATGATTGGCATTCCGTTTCCGGCAGAAACCACATTAATAATCTCAGGATTTGCATGGCAAAAAGGAATATTTTCTCTTCCATTGTTATTGTTTTTTGCCAGTGCCGGCAATATCATCGGATCAATGATTGCCTACACAATCGGTTGGTATTTTGGGCGACCGTTTGTCTTGAGGTTTGGTAAACACATAGGCATCACCAACGAAAAATTTGACAAACTGGAAGAGAAATTTAAAAAATATGGGAATTGGATAGTGCTCTTCTCAAAATTTATTGTCGGTATTCGAGTTTTGGTCCCATACTTATCTGGAATTAACCGAATGCCGCCGACTCGGTTTGCCGTTTTTAATATTGTCAGCGCTACATTGTGGACATCTGCATTTGTTTTGTTGGGCCGCTATATTCAAATCGCATGACACCGTTATTATCAGGCTATGCACCAATTACTACTGCCTGGAATCATTATTACCATCATTACTATTGGATTATATATTTTTATAAAACGCCAAAAAAATCGACCCAAAAGTACAGTGTATTAGGATCAATGGACAAAAAAGGAAATCTAAGGCAGGCCATATTGGAAATAGAAGTGATGTTATTAACATGAAATGAGGTACCGTGATGCTACATCAACTGATGCAAATACTTACCTCCATTGCCACCGGTCTTATCAATACACTTGGTCACTGGGGTGTATTCATTGGCATGACTCTCGAAAGTGCCTGTATTCCCTTGCCCAGTGAAGTGATTATGCTTTTCGGCGGATTCCTGGCTGCCCAAGGCACACTCAATTTCTGGGGCGTTGTCTGGGCTGGTGTCCTCGGCAATGTGGTTGGATCGGTGATTGCCTTTTGGATTGGTGCAAATGGGGGTCGCCCTTTTCTTCAGAAGTATGGCAAGTATGTCCTATTTAACAATGAACACCTGGATAAAGCGGAACGCTGGTTCTCCCGGTATGGTGAATGTGCAGTATTCTTCGGGCGCATTCTCCCGGTTATTCGGACATTCATCTCTTTACCGGCCGGGATTGCCCGTATGAAATTCCTAAAATTCCTCGTTTTTACCCTTATCGGATGTATTCCCTGGAACATTGCACTCACTTTTTTTGGACTAAAACTCGGTCAGAATTGGCAATCCGTGGAACCCTATTTCCGGCCCATCAGCTATGCCATTATTTTTGCTATTATCTGTGGTATTGTTTGGTTCTTTTATAAGAACATCCGTAAGCGTTAGGCTAACGAAGGTAAGAATAACTTTTTAATTGAGTAAACAAAATATTTATTATGGTTAATTTGCCATCACAAATATACAGGAGGCTCCAGAAACTTATGATTGTGGGAAAAACAAAATCGTTTTTCTGGTCTCCCCCGGGAAAATTTAGTTTACACCTGACCTGGGGAATAGTAGCGGGTGTTTCTCTTCTGTTATTGCTTGCAAAAATGGTGGAAGACCTTCTGTACCATGAACTTGGCACATTTGATACAGTTGTAACCCAATATATTCAAAGCTTTGCTACTAATGAATTAACAAAGTTGGCCATTTTAATCACCCAAATAGGATCACCTTTTTTTGATATAATCGTGATGGTAATTTTGGGAAGTTATCTGTTCTTTCGTTTAAAACATACTTGGGAAGCATTGGTTCTAGCCATTAGTTTAGCAGGTGGAGGGTTGTTAAATTATGCCTTGAAAAATATTTTTCACCGTACTCGCCCGGACATCCAACACTTGGTAAATGCCGGTGGGTACAGCTTTCCCAGCGGTCATGCAATGGTATCGGCTACATTTTATGGAATGTTAGGCTATTTAATTTGGCTTAACCTTCATGAGCGCAACAAACCATCCTGGTATGTTATTGTGGTAACGGCTATCTTTATTGCTGCCATTGGAGTTAGCCGTATTTACTTGGGAGTACATTTCCCCAGCGATGTTGTGGCCGGTTTTGCTGCAGGTGGTGTCTGGTTAATAGCTTGTATCATCAGTCTACAGGCAATTAGGTGTTATAAGAATTAAATGCAATCCAAAGTGAGGGCGTAAAACAAAGTGTATAATATTTGGTTATTAAGCCTGGTCAGTTTTTTTACAGACATCGGCACATATATGGTCTACCCACTTATTCCTATATTTCTTTCTTCATTGGGAACAACGCCGTTCACTATCGGAGTTATTGAGGGAATTGCCGAAAGCCTTACAAGCTTATTAAAATTTGCGGCTGGTTTCATATCTGACCGGATGAATAATCGTAAAACCCTGGCTGTTTTCGGGTATGGATTCTCCGCTGTTGGAAGAGTCTTATTGGTCCTGGCAAGCTCCTGGGTAGGTGTTTTCCTGTGGCGGGTCTCAGATCGTATTGGCAAGGGGGTCAGAACGGCTCCTCGCGATGCACTGATAGCCGAGTCCAGTGTAAAGGGCAGACATGGGCGTTCTTTTGGACTTCACCAAACGATGGATATGCTGGGAGCCGCTATCGGTACCGGAATAGCTTATGCGATAATATCCAGGGAAAGTGGGAGTTTTTCTACTATTTTTCACTATTCGATGATTCCAGTCGTCATAGGATTTGGTTTTCTATTTTGGATTAGGGAGTCAAAGAAAGATCCACCTGCTAAACAAAAAAAATTTGCATTTAAGTGGAGTAGCCTGGATCAAAGATTGAAGCATTTATTGCTGGTAATTCTTCTTTTTACCCTAGCCAATTCCTCAAACCAGTTCCTTATTCTTCGGGCATCCGATGCAGGAATGCCAACAGCCAGTGTCCTTCTCTTATACCTGGTGTTTTACTTAGTATCCTCCCTATCTTCCTATCCGGCTGGTTATTTTTCGGATAGGGTGGGAAGAAAAGGACTGTTGGTTTCAGGTTATTTATTTTACGGGGCTGTCTACCTTGGCTTTGGTTTTATTCAATCAAATAGTTGGTTCTGGTTGCTATTTGCCCTGTACGGAATTTATACCGGGTTAACAAAAGGGGTGGAGAAGGCGCTTGTGGCTGATATCGCACCGAAAAATTTAAAGGCAAGTGCGATGGGTATGTATTCAATGATAGTTGGGATTGGATTATTGCCGGCGTCCCTACTTACAGGGTGGCTATGGAATGAGTTTGGTACGGCAGTTCCCTTTTACTTCAATGGAGGGTTAGCAATTCTAACCGCTATATTACTATATCTTGCACTTTCCAAGGAAAAACAGCAGTCTAACTTTTGTGAGGCAAAATGATTAAAATTCTTAAAGGTTTTCTTTTAATGATGACAATTGTAATCAGCATATTGTTGGTTAGCTTCATCAAAGAGGAAAATCCAGTTGTACGATCATTACCTGTTCTAATTGAATCAAAAATACATGCTCAAGGCGAAACCTATGTACCGTTGTCTAAAATTCCACTCCCCTTACAACATGCTGTTATCGACACTGAAGACCGAAGTTTTTATACTAACCCGGGAGTTAGCTTTGAAGGGATCATACGATCTGTAGTTAGGGACTTGAGCAGCGAGAGTTTCCAGGAGGGTGGCAGCACTATAACGCAACAACTGGCAAAGAATCAACTTCTCACTGACGAAAAAAATGTGTCTAGAAAATTTAAAGAAATAATCCTGGCATTTCTGATCACCAGGAATTTTTCCAAACAGGATATTCTGGCCATGTATTAAAATAGCGTCTATTTCGGACATGGGGCTTGGGACCTTGATGCAGCCACCAAGGTTTACTTTAACAAACCCGTATCCGAACTTACACTTAGCCAGTCGACTCTTCTGACTGGGCTACCCCAGTCTCCTAGCTATTTTGATCCTTTAAGAAGTTACCAAGCTGCACGTTCACGGCAGTGGCAAGTAATCCAGTCCATGATTCAGGCAAGTGATCTTGATCGGGATAAGTCTTCGGAAATCATGAATATGCCACTTGATCTACACGATTAAGGATGGGTTTCAAGATGTTCTTTTCTTTCTCAGGTTTATTTAATCTTACAACTCCGGGAGGTAAAGATAGAAGATGAATATGTTAATGCCAGCTAGTGTGGGTGTATTAGAAACTCTTCTACCTGTTGCCGGGAGTAGCCTGGTAGCTTGTCAGGGGCTGAAATTTTTACTGGCATTTCGCAGGTATAAAAGCCAATCCTGGCACCGCCTCCTGCAACCTGGGGGGATGCCAAGTTCCCATGCGGCCGTGGTTACTTCACTTGCTATCACAATGGGCCTTATTTACGGTTGGACATCTCCCTTTTTTCAACTGGCAGCCGTTTTTAGCGGTATTGTTATTTACGATGCCATAACCTTAAGAAGTGCTGTAGGTGAGCATGCCCGCCGTATAAACTTGATTTGCCACCGGGAAGGGGTATCTCCTAAGGATGACCTTTTGGAAAACTTGGGCCATACACCGATGGAAGTCATTGTAGGAGTCTTAATTGGGGTATTGGCAGCTCTGACTTCTTTCTATTAGCGCCGATTTACATCACCCGGGAAGCTTAAATTGTTTTCACGTGTCTTAGCGTGGGGTAAATCGACGATTAATTGCCATCTAATTCCTTAATGTGGGTATTGTCGGAAATGTTGGCGATACCCCATTCAGCACTATTTTTATAATCAACACGAATCTCCTCAATTTGAGCTTTGTTGTGTACAGCGGTTTCTTCAAGTTTACTTGCCAGTTCGAATATCTTTTTAACCGAAATATGATCTTCTTTTTCCTCCACTATTCCCGCTGTTCCAGACAGTCTGTCTATATAGGATACCACTTCTCTGACCCCACTGATTATTTCTGCTGTTGATTCGTGAATTTCATTTATTTTGCGGGATGCTTCGGCTATTCCACTATATATTTGACCAAGTGACAGTTTCGCTTCGTCCGCCACGGCTGCTCCTTCCCTGGTGGATTCATATCCTTCGTTAAATATTATGTAAACTTTTTCGCTTTCTTTGACTATTTCTGCAGCTATCCTTCCTATATCGTCACTTGCCCCTGCTGATTCCAGAGCCAGCTTTCTTACTTCCTCCGCCACAACTGCAAATCCTCTACCGTGCTCTCCTGCCCTGGCGGCTTCTATGGAAGCGTTTAGAGCCAGCAAATTGGTCTGTCCGGCTATATTTTTAACCTGTTCCACTATTTCAAAAATTTTTTTGATGTGGCTGTTGAGATTTACTATTCCGATTAAACCATCCTGATTATAAGCATAGCTGTTTTTCATTTTAATAATAAGCCTGTCCAGATCCCCCCTGCTCTTATCTGCAATATTCATAAGCTTTTGAGTGGTGTCCTTGGTCACGTCTATCCTGGCTGTAATGTTTTCTATGGATTCAGCCATATTCTGCACCGTTCCGTCGGTGTCATTTGTTATTGATATTTGATTATCGGCCACGAAGGCCAGTTGTTTGCTGGTCTCCGCGAGAATATTGACGGTTTTCAATGATTCCTGAAGCATTATGTCCATATTGGATAGCATAAGATTAAAGTTTTTACCAAGCATGGCAAATTCAATAGCAATTCCTTCTTCAGCCGCTCTTACGGAGAGATCTCCCTGCTTTACCATTTTCATTACTTTTATCAGATTTCCCATGGGGACGGCCATTCTTCTGGATGCTACAAAGCAGATTGTAAAGGCGGCCAGTACGGCTATCAAACCCATTAATAGTGATATGTTTCTTAACTGATATACAGGTTTTAGATAGTCATCTTCAACCAAGTCGATAACATATAACCAGCTTTTCGCCGGAACAACCTCATAAGCAATTATCCTTTTATCTCCATCCATTGTTTCTGTAAAGAAACCTTTTTTGTTCTTAAATAATTCTTTAATAGCTTCCGGCGTTAATCTCGACTCATTACCTTCGGAAAGAACTATCCGGCCCTCCGGGTCATATACTGACAGACCAGCACGTATGTAGTTTTTTGAAAAGGACAGCTTTTCATTGACCATATGTACCTTTACGAAATTTAATAACTGCTTGCTGTCATATGTATTTGCCATCAGGGATATGTTGCCTGCAGTATTCTTTGCCGAAGTTATTATCCTTTCCTCCATAATGCCCCTGAGATTGTTTTTATCCACTATATAGGTTGTCACGCCAAGTCCGCCAACTGCTATAAAGATCAGTACGGTAAACATCACCAGTTGTTTGTATTGCAAGCCAACATTACGCCAGCTGAAATGTTTTAAGGTTAATGCATGAAAATTAATGATAAAGTCGTTTTTCTTCATGACAAACACCTGCCAGAAACAAATTCTATTATTAATACTGAAGGTTTCTTAATAAAATACCAACCCGTTTCCGGGTTGGTATTTTATTTCATGCTTATAGATTTTTGTTATTTAACAGTGATATATTCCTTAGCTACAATTTCCTGTCCTTCGGGGCTAAGTACAAAGTCAATGTAGTCTTTTGCAACACCCTGGGGTTCTCCCTTGGTCAGATAGAGGAAAGGCCTGCTTACTTTATAGTTACCGGCTTTAATATTATCAACTGTAGGCTCTGTGCCTTCGTATTTTACACCTTTAACTTCTTCGTTCACATAGCCAAGGGAAAGGTAACCAATAGCCTTTTCGTCACCGGCTACTGTCTGGCGAACTGCGCCATTGGAAGCCTGGGTGATGGCTTTGTCAGTGATTTTAACTTCTTCACCAAGAGCCATTTCCTCAAACGCGCCTCTGGTGCCGGAACCAGCTTCACGGGTTACAACGTTGATGGCGCCGTCTGCTCCGCCAACTTCTTTCCAATTGGTGATTTCACCTGAGAATATCTTTTTGACCTGGTCAGCGGAAAGTTCTGTCAGAGCATTTTTAGGGCTCACTACAACTGCTATACCATCAACGGCGATTTGATGGGTGGTAAGACCTTTTTCGGTATCTTTCAGGTTGCGGGAGGCGGCGCCAATCTCGCAAATGCCTTCGGTTGCGGCCTTAACACCTTGGGAAGAACCGCCACCCTGAACGTTTATGGTAACACCTGGGTTCTTTTCCTGAAATACTTTTACCAGTTCTTCTGATAGAGGTTGTACCGAAGTTGAACCTGCTATGGTTATTGATTGCTTTTCAGCAGACTGTTCGGCAGGGGCTTTTTCGCCCTCTTCCTTTTTTTCTCCGCAGCCAGTAAGGGCCAGGGCCATTACAAGTATGGCAGCCAGCAAAATCATCCACTTAGATCTTTTAAACAAATCTTGTTCCTCCCTTTGTAATTATGTTTTATATGTATATTTTAAGTAGCTTTGCGCTACATATTTTCCCTACATAGGGGACATTCCTTCTTTGGTTATCTTAATACCTTTTTTTCAACTCTTTCACGAAGCAATGTCTCCAATCTATTCCAGCATTTTTTATTCTAAATATAATATGTTAAATGATTTACCTGTTTGTGTTATCCCATTGTAAAGATATGTCTAAAATTTCATTAATTTTTTGACCGGTCACTAAATCTGTAGCCTATCCCCCTGACTGTTTCTATATACTCTGGGTTCCCCGGATCCCGTTCAATCTTTTGTCTTAGATATCTGATATGGACATCTACCGTACGGGTTTCCCTGATGGCGTCAAAGCCCCAAATTTTTTCCAGCAATGAATCCCTGGTAAATACCCTCCCAGGATTTGAAGCCAGCACATGCAGTATTTCAAACTCCTTGGGGGATAAATCCAGCCTCATACCATCCACCATGGCTTCGAATCTTTCCGGGCGAATAAGCATATTTTTGCACCTAATTTCCTTTTCTTCATCCGCCGAGGTTATATTGCAATTGAATTCCCGGCGGCGCAAGTTCGCTTTAACCCTGGCCAGCATTTCACGGGGGCTGAAAGGTTTGGTCATATAGTCATCTGCGCCCATTTCCAGGCCGATTACCTTGTCCATCAACTCACTCTTGGCACTGAGCATTATTATGGGTATGTAAGCCGTGTTTTTATTTGCCCGCAGGGTACGACAAACCTCAAATCCGTCTTTGTCCGGCATCATTATGTCAAGGATGATTAAATCCGGCAAACATTCCAGTGCAGCGGCAAGTCCGCTGACACCGTCCGGAGCGGTTATAACTCTGAAATTCTCCTTTTCCAGATTAAATCTTACCAGTTCAACAATATTTGCCTCATCATCCACCACAAGGATTGTGGACATCAATGACACCCCCCTCGATTCATTGATTAAAGCATAATTAAACAATGTTAAGTGCACAAAAAAGACGTGTTAAAAAAGGGTTACTTTTTTTTAATTTTAAGTAAAATATTTTAAAATAAAAAAACAGCCCCTAAAGGCTGCTTTTTTAGAATTCGTTTTTTTGGCTATAGAGGATAGAATTCAGAACCCTGAGCGGCCAGATCCAGGTCGACCAGCAGCTTTTTAGCCATTCTTTCCTTAAGGAACTTGGGTGCCACCTGCGGAAAGAGGGCTACTGAAACCACATCTTCGGGCTTTTCCATGTATGGTCCCACTTCTTCCCGGGCTGCGGGAAGTTCGGGCTCGATTAAATCTGCCGGGCGGACGGTGATAGGTTCTTCATCGCCGATAATCTTTTTGCGGGCTTCTTCATTCACCGGGGCAGGTGATCTGCCGTAGAATCCGCGCATATAGTTTTTCACTTCGTTAGTAGCCATTTTGTAACGCTCTCCCATCAGCACATTGATGGCTGCCTGGGTGCCTACAATCTGGCTGCTGGGTGTTACCAGCGGCGGGAAGCCAAAATCTTCCCTCACCCTGGGTACTTCCGCCAGCACTTCGGGCAGTTTGTCCAGGGCATCCTGCTCTTTTAGTTGGTTTACAAAGTTTGAAATCATACCGCCCGGCACCTGATACTGTAAGACGTTGGTGTCCACGTTGTTTGATGAGTTATCAAACTGGACATAGTTATTCCTTATGTCCCTGAAATGATCTGCTATCTCGGTCAGTGCGGTTAAATCCAGTCCGGTGTCGTATGGTGTGTCCTTAAAGGCAGCTACCATGGTCTCAATAGCAGGCTGAGATGTTTGCAAAGCCATCGATGATATGGCACAGTCAATAACGTCTACTCCCGCCTCTGCGGCCTTCATGTAGGTCATGGCTGCCATACCGCTGGTGTAGTGGCAGTGCAACTGTATGGGGATACTCAGACTTTCCTTGAGACCCTTGATGATTTCATAGGCGGGATACGGGGCCAGTATGCCGGCCATATCCTTCAGGCAGATGGAGTCTGCTCCCAGTTGTTCGAGCTCTTTGCCCATGCGCATAAAAAAGTCATAATTGTGCACCGGGCTGATGGTATATACCACAGTGCCCTGCACGTGACCGCCCTCACGCTTGGTGGTTTGCATGGCCCTTTCCATATTACGCACGTCGTTCAGGGCATCGAATATCCTGAATATGTCCATGCCGTTGTGCACGGCTGCTTTAATGAATTCATCCAGCACGTCATCTGCGTAATGTTTGTAACCAACTACGTTTTGTCCCCGCAGCAGCATCTGGGTTTTAGAATTCTTCAAATGCCTTCTAAAAACCCTCAGTCTTTCCCAGGGATCTTCGTTTAAAAACCTAATGCATGAATCGAAGGTAGCTCCTCCCCAGACTTCTACGGAGTGAAAACCAATCGCGTCTATTTTTTCCGCGATGGGAATCATGTGTTCCAGGCGCATTCTGGTGGCCAGTAAAGACTGGTGACCGTCACGCATAGTGGTATCCATTATCTTTACCCTGCGCTCGCCTATATTCATAATCGTCCCCCTTTCGGGAATTATTCAAGATGTTATTTTTATTAAAAAATTGCTTAGCTCTGAATGACTTGCATGACCTTGCGGACGGAATCAACCGATTTCTTGATGGATACCTTCTCCTCATCGGTTAAGTCGACTTCGATTATTTTTTCAATACCGTTACTGCCAACGATGGCGGGAACTCCAAAGTACATGTCCTTCTCACCGTATTCGCCCTGTAAATAGGCAGCCACCGGTAAAATCCTCTTTTTGTTTTTCAATATGGATTCGGCCATCTGAACGGCTGATGCACCAGGTGCATAAAAGGCGCTGCCGGTTTTAAGATAATTAACGATTTCCGCGCCGCCCTTACGGGTTCTTTCCACCATGGCTTCAATTCTGTCGGCAGGAATAAGCTTTTCAATAGGGATGCCGCCGGCATAACTGTATCTTACCAGAGGCACCATATCATCGCCGTGGCCACCCAGTACGAAAGCGCTGACGTCCTCAAAGGAGACACCCAGTTCCAAAGCGATGAAGGTGCGGAAACGGGCCGAATCCAGCACTCCAGCCATGCCAAAGACCCTGTTGGGCGGGAAGCCACTGGCCTTAAGTGCCACGTAAGCCATAACGTCCAGGGGGTTGGTTACCACGATAATAACGGCATTGGGTGAATATTTTGCCGCCTGCTCCGCACATGAGCCAACAATTTTGGCGTTGGTATTAAGTAAGTCATCCCGGCTCATGCCGGGCTTCCGGGCTATGCCGGCTGTGATGATGACTACGTCGGAATTAGCGGTATCTTCATAATTATTTGTGCCGATAATGTTGCAGTCATATCCCTCGACAGGAGCAGCCTCCATTAAGTCCAGTGCCTTACCCTGGGGCACGCCTTCCACTACGTCGATTAGCACAATGTCTCCCAGTTCTTTGGACGCTGCCCAGTGAGCGCAGGTTGCTCCAACATTGCCGGAGCCTACCACGGTAATTTTTTTACGACTCATAGTATTGGCCTCCTTTAAACTATCCAATTACCACCATTACGTCTCCATTGTTGACGGTTTGGCCTTTTTGCACCTTAACTTCCTTGACAGTACCTGCCACCGGTGAGGTAATTTCATTTTCCATCTTCATGGCTTCCAGAATCAACAGGGCGTCCCCGACATTTACCTTATCTCCGGCTTTTACCTTTACATCAATGATGTTGCCTGGCATGGGAGCGGTAACTGTACCGGCGCCTGCAGATGCGGAAGCCTTGGGGGCGGCGGGTGCCGCAACAGGTGCAGGTGCTGCGGGTTGAGGGGCCGGTGCAGCAGCGGGCGCTGTTCTGGCAACTGGGGCCGCGGGTGCACCGGCTTCTTCGATTTCCACCTCAAAAGGTTCCCCGTTCACTACCACCTTATATTTTTTCATCCGGGTCAAACCTCCTCAATACTGATATAAATAAAACATTTCTAAAGTATGGTAAAGTCCCGGTCCTGCATTATTTTTAATAGTCCGGAACGTTTCCATGGATTATTAGTACTCTTTTTGCTGATGCCGGTAATTCTATCGCCCGGCGCCATCAGTCCGGCGGCGATTAATGCCGCCATAATAGCCGCTACTTTCTTGGGGGTTATTGCTCCTTGGGCTATGTTTGTAGTTTCCATCGGCGTATCCCTCCTATACGGGAAGATTACCGTGCTTTTTCTTGGGTCTTGCTTCACGCTTGTTAGCATACGTTTCAAGAGCGTTAATAATTTTCTCCCGGGTATCCCTGGGATCTATCACATCGTCCACATATCCTCTGGCGCAGGCAATGTAAGGGTTGGCGAACCGATCACGGTATTCTGCGGTAAGCTTTTTCCTTTCTTCCGGCGGGTCTTCCGCATTGGCTATTTCATTTCTGTAAATAATGTTTACCGCGCCTTCCGGTCCCATGACGGCTATTTCCGCAGAGGGCCACGCAAATACGGCATCCGCCCTGAGGCTGCTGCTGCACATGGCCAGATAAGCGCCACCGTAGCCCTTGCGCAGAATAATGGTTATTTTGGGCACAGTCGCTTCGGAATAAGCATATAGCATTTTGGCGCCGTGCCTGATGATGCCGCCGTATTCCTGGGCTGTTCCGGGCAGGAAGCCTGGTACGTCCATAAAGGTTATGATGGGCACATTGAAGCAGTCACAGGTGCGTACAAAGCGGCTGATCTTATCGGAAGCATTGATATCCAGGCAACCCGCCAGGTAGTCCGGCTGGTTGGCTATGATACCCACTGACTGGCCATTTACCCTGGCATAACCTACCACGGCATTGCGGGCAAAATATGGCTGTACTTCCATAAAGCTGCCACCGTCTACCACCAGGTTGATAACCTTGCGTACATCGTAAGAAAGGTTGGCAGAGTCAGGGATGATGCTCAATAATTCTTCGGCATCTCCATTTATAGCATTGGCATCAAACGTGGGTGGTTCCTCAAGATTGTTGGATGGCAGATAGCTTAGCAGTTGCTTGATTGCTGCCATGCAATCATCCTCGTTTTCCGCTGCGAAATGGGCCACACCGCTGGTTTGGTTGTGGGTCATGGCTCCGCCCAGCACTTCCATGCTTACCTCTTCACCTGTTACCGCCTTGATTACCTGCGGTCCGGTGATAAACATCTGACTGGTATTTTTCACCATAAAAATAAAGTCTGTCAACGCCGGAGAATAAACAGCTCCCCCTGCACAGGGTCCCATGATTACAGATATTTGTGGAATTACTCCGGAGGCTATAGTGTTGCGAAAGAATATTTCCCCGAAGCCGTTTAAGGCGTCTACCCCTTCCTGGATCCTTGCGCCGCCGGAGTCATTTAGCCCGACAACCGGTGCGCCTACTTTCATAGCCTGGTCGAGAACCTTGCAGATTTTAGCCGCATGAATGCGTCCCAGAGAGCCCCCGGTTACTGTAAAATCCTGGGCGTATATAAAAACCTTGCGGCCATCCACTTTACCGTAGCCGGTCACGACGCCTTCACCGGGGTTTTTCAGGTTTTTGATGTCGTCGTCACCGGCAAAGGTATCGATTTCTACGAATGTTCCCGCATCAAACAGCATGTCGATGCGCTCCCGGGCTGTTTTTTTGCCGGCTTCGTGCTGTTTTTCTATCCTTTTGGGACCGCCCCCTGCCTGAACGGTGCCCCTCAGATTATTGAGCTGTTCCATTTTTTCTTGCATGGACAAGGCTAATCCCCCCTTTTATTCTCGCTCGCACAGTTCTACCAGTGTTCCGCAGGTGGCTTTGGGGTGCAGAAACGCTATGTTTGCGCCACCTGCGCCACGGCGAGGTTTTTCATCTATCAGTCTGACTCCCTGTGCCTTAAGCTGCGCCAGCTTTTCTTCCAGGTTATCCACTTTGAAGGCAATATGCTGGATGCCCTCCCCATTTTTTTCAATAAACTTGGCTATTGGTCCGTCGGGGGTGGTGGACTGCAGCAGTTCCAACTCACTGTCGCCAGTGGGTATGAAGGCAATTTTCACTTTTTGATCGGCCACTTCTTCAATCTCGGTTACCTTTAGCCCCAGTACGCCTTCATAGAATTTAATGGCTGTATCCAGGTCCTTAACCGCTATGCCGATATGGTCAATCTTTTTTATCAATATTAACGCCTCCTCATGCCATAATCTGTTATTTTACTATTCAGTAGCGGTAGTATTCAAGCTAAATGTTTGATCCTCACACATCCATATTAGAATTATTACGGCGTTGTTGAGTTGTGCGGTGATTTAGCCCCTGCCCAGCGGCAACGAGGCTAAAACCACCGCACACTCCATGTTCACAACAGCAATCTTCTATCAACTGTTTTCATTACCAACTGTCGAAATAGCTTGCTATTTGCCCTTTTTATTTAACATTGTCCCTGATAAATTCAATCACCTTTGCAGTTGTGGTGCCCGGCCCAAATACATCCTTTATACCGGCTTGCTTCAGCTCAGGTATGTCTTCATCGGGTATAACTCCGCCCCCAACCACCAATATGTCAGCGGCCCCCCGTTGTCTAAGTCCTTCCACCACCGGTGGAAAAAGGTGCAGGTGGGCTCCGGAAAGACTACTCAGGGCCACCACTTTCACATCTTCCTGCAAAGCCGCCTCTACGATTTGTTCCGGCGTCTGGCGCAGGCCGGTATATATGACTTCCATGCCGGCGTCACGCAGGGCCTGGGCTATAACCTTGGCGCCACGGTCGTGTCCGTCCAGTCCCGGTTTTGCAACCAGCACACGTATGGTATTGTTGCTCATCTTCCACCCTCCCCGCTTAATTAGAATACAATCTGTTGTTTGTATTCGCCAAATTCTTCCCTCAACACCCCGCATATTTCTCCCAGGGTGGCGTACTCCTTAACCGCTGCAATAATGAAAGGCATCAGATTTTCATCAGTGCCGGCTGCTTTTCTCAAATCGCCCAGCAGTGCCTGAACCTTGTTGTTATCCCTTTGCGCCTTTACTTTGGCAAGGCTGGCTGACTGGCGTTCGCCCACAGTGGGGTCAACTCTCAGCAGGCCTTCCGGCTTCGGTTCCTCCATGAGGAATTGGTTAACGCCGATAACCGCCTTTTTGCCACTTTCGATGTCCTGCTGGTAACGGTAAGCGCTGGAATGAATTTCTTTCTGCATGTATTCAATGGCTTGCGGTGCCCCGCCCATTTCATCTATTTTTTCAATATATTTTGCTGCTCCTGCTTCAATTTCATTAGTCAGGTTTTCTACGAAGAATGAACCGCCCAGCGGATCAACCGTATCCGCCACACCTATTTCATAACCCACCACCTGCTGGGTACGCAGGGCAATCAGCACAGAGTGCTCGCTAGGAAGGGCCAGAGCCTCGTCCCGGGAGTTAGTGTGCAGAGACTGGGTGCCGCCCAGGACAGCGCTAAGCGCCTGATAAGCCACTCTCATAATGTTTACGTCCGGCTGCTGCGCAGTAAGGGTGCAGCCCGCAGTCTGGGTATGGAACCTCAGCATCAAAGACTTGGGGTTCTTGGCCCCGAACCGTTCTTTCATAATCCTGGCCCAAAGCCGGCGGGCAGCCCTGAATTTGGCAACCTCTTCAAAGAAATTGAGGTGAGCATTAAAGAAGAAGGACAATCTGGGAGCAAATTCGTCCACGTCAAGTCCTGCATCAATGGCAGCCTTTACGTAAGCTATACCATCGGCCAGAGTGAAAGCTACCTCCTGAACGGCAGTTGAACCTGCTTCCCTGATGTGGTAGCCGCTGATGCTGATAGTGTTCCAGCTGGGTATGTTTTTGGCGCAGTATTTAAATATGTCTGTAATCAGCCGCATGGATGGTCCTGGCGGGAAGATGTAGGTTCCCCGGGCCACGTATTCTTTTAGAATATCATTCTGGATGGTGCCGTTTAATTTGTCCGGAGTCACGCCCTGCTTCTCTGCCACGGTCACATACATGGCCAGCAGCACTGCTGCCGGGGCGTTGATAGTCATGGATGTGCTAACCTTGTCCATGGGAAGACCGGCCAACAATGTTTCCATATCTTTTAAAGAATCTATAGCCACCCCGACTTTACCTACCTCACCCCGGGATATTGATTGGTCGGAATCATAACCAATCTGGGTAGGCAAGTCAAAAGCCACACTTAAACCGGTTTGACCCTGTTCCAGAAGATAATGAAAGCGATTGTTGGTTTCCTCCGCTGATCCGAATCCGGCGTACTGACGCATGGTCCAGTATCGCCCGCGGTACATATTGGGCTGCACACCCCTGGTAAAAGGATAGCTGCCCGGCAGTCCCAGGTCTTTGTCGTAATTGAGCCCGCTGTTATTGTCTGGAGTGTATACAGTTTTTATGCTCATACCCGCATCGGTTGAGAATTCTGCCTGGCGCTCAGGTCTTTTTTGGTTTTGTGCGTCCAGTTTGCTATCAAACTGAGCTTTAGTTTCCCTGAATTTTTCTAGAAAACTTTGATCGTACATGTTAGTCCTCCTTTCCTCGGTTTGAAGGTATTATTTATTATAGACTTTTGTGGTTTCTGCTAACCCAATATTTTCTTAATATATGCCGGAACCTCGAAAGGCAGTGTGGCAACCTGTGCCCCGGCCTCGCTCAGTGCTTTGACTTTACCTTCAAAGGTACCTTTGCCCCGCTCAATAATGGCGCCGGCGTGTCCCATTCTTTTGCCGGGAGGTGCACTCTTGCCCGCTATATAGGCTACCACAGGTTTAGTCATATTTTTAATAAAAAGTGACGCTTCTTCCTCAGCATTTCCGCCTATTTCACCTACTAGAACCACTACCTTGGTTTCGGGGTCTTTTTCAAATTTTTCCAGGACGTCCACGAAGGACATGCCCACCACTCTGTCTCCGCCCATGCCTACCACTGTGGATTGGCCGAGACCGTTGGCAGTAAGGTTGCCAACTATTTCGTAGGTCAAAGTTCCGCTGCGGGCCACAATACCCACCGGACCCGGTATAAAGAATTGATTGGGGGGTATGCCTATTTTGCATTTCCCCGAAGATACGATACCGAATGTATTAGGTCCGATTACAGTTGTTCCGTTGCGGCGGGCTAAATTAATAATCTCTAATTCGTCGTGTACCGGTATGTGTTCTGTAATAACAACTACTACTTTAATGCCTGCGTCTATGGCTTCTAAAGCAGCGTCCTTGGCAAAAGGGGCCGGTATAAAAAGGCAGGCTGCATCCACCCTTTGTTCCTCCATAGCGGCGCATACAGTATCGTATACAGGCACTCCCAGCACTTCCTGCCCGCCTTTGCCCGGCGAGATTCCGCCTACAATTTTAGTTCCATACGCCAGCATCTGTTCGGTGTGAAATTTTCCCTGGTTGCCAGTCATTCCCTGTACTATAATGTTTGTATTCTCATCAATGATAATGGCCATTTCCCGGTCACTCTCCTTTCTTAATTAACTGTTGGCTATCTCCACTGCCTTGGCGGCGGCATCGTGCATCATTTTATAAGCAGCGAAACCGTTATCTTTTAATATCTGAACCCCCTGCTCCTCGTTGGTACCCACCAGTCTGATTACCACGGGCACGGGGATGCCGATGTTGGTTTTGACCTGCACTAAAGCATTGGCAACATCGTCGCAACGGGTGATACCGCCAAATATATTAATTAAGATAACCTTTGGCTTGTTGCCCAGGAGAATTTCCAGAGCCTTTGCTGTGCCTTCCATGCCGGTGCCGCCACCAGCATCCATGAAGTTGGCTGCTGATCCGCCGTAATGCTGGATAGTATCCAGTGTGCCCATGGTAATACCGGCGCCGTTGGCCATTACAGCGATGTTGCCATCCAGTTGTACATAGGAAATACCTATTTCATGAGCTTTTCTTTCGAATTCAGTACGCTCGTCAACGTAAGGCAGTTCATTATGTCTGAATAGCGCCTCGTCGTCAATGGTGACCTTGGAGTCGGCGGCGATTAATTTTTCACCGCTTCTTACCAGCGGATTGATTTCCACCAGTTCGGCATCCTTATCGCGGAACATCTTATAAAGCAGCGGCAGCAGACGGTTAAAGTCTTTGTATACGTTACCCTTCAGGCCAAGCTTGCGGGATACTTCCCTGGCCAGATAGGGCTGTACTCCTATGGATACGTCCACATGTTGCTTCACTATAAATTCGTCCGCGACATCCTCAATATCCATACCACCCTGGGCAGATGCAATGATTATCGGTTTCTTTGCCGCCCCGTCAATGGTGATGGCCAGATAATACTCCTGGTCAATCTGCAGTTTTTCCTCAACCAGCAACATTTCTACTTTAAGCCCCTGGATGGTCATGCCCAAAATTTGTCCAGCGGCCTGTTTGGCCTCCTCGGGATTGGTGGCAAACTTTATGCCGCCCCCTTTACCCCTTTTGCCGGAAAGGATCTGGGATTTAACAACAACGTCTCCTCCGATTTCTGCAGCCACAGCAGCAGCCTCATCGGGGGTTGTAACCATTTTCCCCCTGGGCACTGTAATACCGGCGCCTGCAAAAAGCTCCTTCCCCATATACTCGAAAAGCTTCAAGATAACCCCTCCCCTTTTAGTTGCAGAACTAAGCTAACACAATATGCGGCTACTTGCCTGCCGCATAAATTTTTACACCTTCATCATACAAATCGCCTCCCAGTGTATCGTTGACCACGATAACCGGGAAGTTTTCCACCACCAGACGGTGAATGGCCTCCGGGCCAAGTTCCGGATAGGCAACAACGCTGCATTCTTTGATGCTTCTGGCAATAAGTGCCGCTGCTCCCCCTACGGCTGCAAAATATACTGATTTGTACTGTTTTATAGCCTTGATTACCTCCGGGATTCTTTTACCCTTGCCGATCATGCCCTTTAGCCCCAAGGCGATTAGTCTGGGGGCGTAAGCGTCCATGCGGCCGGAAGTGGTAGGCCCTGCAGATCCTATTACCTGCCCCGGCTTGGCCGGTGAGGGTCCTACATAATATATTACCTGTCCCTTCAACTCGAAGGGAAGTTCCTTGCCCTGATCCAATAAATCCACCAGCTTTTTGTGGGCGGCGTCCCGACCGGTGTAGATAACTCCGTTAAGCAAAACCCTCTGTCCTATCCTTAATTTTTCTACCACATCATCGGACAGGGGTGTGGTTAAGCTGATTTGTGGCATTTGCTTCACCTCGCTTGTACCCATTACAGTACCGCTTCCTTGTGCCTGGCGGAGTGGCAGTTGATATTGACCGCCACCGGGAGGCTGGCTATATGACATGGATGAACTTTAATATGTACCGCCAGGGCTGTTGTTTTGCCGCCCAATCCCTGTGGACCTATGCCAATGGAATTTACCAGTTCCAGCATTTCCTTCTCCAGTTCTGCTATATCAGGCAAGTTACTGGGCTGTCCCAACGGCCTCAGCAACGCCTCTTTGGCCAGCAGGGCAGCTTTTTCAAAGGTTCCACCTATGCCTATGCCCAGCACTATGGGGGGACATGGGTTTGGACCCGCTGCCCTCACCGTGTCCAATACAAATTTTTTGACACCATCTACGCCTTCAGAGGGTTTGAGCATTTTTATCCCGCTCATGTTTTCACTGCCGCCGCCCTTGGGAGCCACGGTAATTTTTAAACTGTCACCGGGTACGATGGTGGTGTGGATCACCGCCGGGGTATTGTCGCCGGTGTTTTTACGCTCCAGGGGATGACTGACTATAGACTTCCTCAGGTATCCCTCGGTATAGCCCTTTCTTACCCCCTCGTTGACCGCATCATAGATGTTCCCGCCGCTGATACAGGCATCCTGTCCCAGTTCCAGGAAAACAACGGCAACGCCGGTGTCCTGGCACATGGGCACCTGGTTTTCCGATGCTATGCCGGCGTTTGTCAACAATTGGCTTAAAATGTCCTTGCCGGTGAGGGATATCTCCTCATCCAAGGCCTTTTGAAAAGAACACAAAACATCCTCGCCAAGATAAAAATTTGCTTCCTGGCAGAGACGGGCCACTGTTTCAATTATAACACTGGCTTCTATGGTTTTTATTTTCAGTTCCCTCCTTGCACAAAGTCATAATAGCTATTATTTTTGCAATATTTGTACCAGTACCGGCACTTTGTTGCAAGGCCCCGGAAAGCGGCGGCATAAAAGGTTAATTGCACTAAGGGCAAACTGCATATAATTTCAAAATATTTTAAAGTGTGGACAATCATACATAAATTCTAGATAATAGAATGATGTATAATAAAAATCCCCGTATTCGCGGGGCAATTCATTCTGATACTATGTCTAATATTTATAAAGTGTCTAATAATTAAAATTTGATCAATTACTAAAATATTCAGATCTACTTTTCTTGAGCTTATTATACAGTGTGGCCAGTGATATATTCAAGGCCTGGGCGGCCCTGCGCTTGCCCTCCACCGAACTGCCATATTTAGCCATGGCCTTTTTGATTAAAATCTGTTCCATTTGATCAATGGGTATCAAATCCACATCTCTTTCCGGAGTGTTCTTGAACTGGCTCACATGCTGTACCATGTTTTTCTTGGTAAGTATTTCGTCATCCACTGTGACCATGACCCTTTCAATGACATTTTCAAGTTCCCTCACATTACCGGGCCAGTCGTAGCTGTAAAGCACCTCTTCAGCATCTTTGGAAAGACCCTTAACCTTTTTCCCAAGTTTGCGGTTTAGATTTATTATTAAATTATTTACCAGCAGCGGTAAATCTTCTTTGCGTACCCGCAGCGGGGGTATGGTAATTTCCACTACGTTCAGCCGGTAATAAAGGTCCTCTCTGAAATTACCCTGTCTTATATGATCCCGCAAATTGCGGTTGGTGGCTGCCACTACCCGTACATCCACCTTGATGGTCTGATTACCCCCGACCCGCTCAAACTCCATCTCCTGTAAAACCCTTAACAGTTTTCCCTGCAAATTCAGATTCATGTCACCTATTTCATCCAGGAAAATAGTGCCCCCATGGGCCAGTTCAAATTTACCAATTTTTGATTTGATGGCACCGGTAAAAGCACCCTTGGCATAACCGAAGAATTCGCTTTCCAGCAGGGTTTCGGGTATAGCGGCGCAGTTGACCTTGATGAAAGGTTTTTCCCTGCGTGGGCTGGAGTTATGAATAGCATGGGCAAAAAGTTCCTTGCCGGTGCCGCTTTCGCCCAGCAGCAGTACGGTGGAATTACTGCGAGCAGCCCTTTCGGCCAATTGGTTACATTTCCTGAGATCCTGGCTGTTGCCCAGAATATCTTCAAAGCTGTACTTGCTGGTGGTCACCTGGCCGAATTTGTCGGATAGGTTTTCAATTAATGATGTACTACGACGCAGTTCATCCATCAGCTTCATGACATCCGTGAAATGCTGGAATACCACCACGGCGCCTTCCATTCTACCATCCACCATAATGGGAGCTGCATTTGATACAACCTCTGCGTTGCTGCCCCCCACCATGGTGCGGTAGCCAAATACATTTTTACCAGTTTTCAGTACCGTGGCCAGCGCCCCGTCCGGGGATGCCTCATATATGTTTTGACCAATTCTTTCTTGTTCAGATATACCTGTGATCCTGGTAAAGCCAGGATTGACATATTTGATGATACCCTGGTTATCAGCTACTTCGATGGCCTCCTGGACCGAATTCAATACAGCGGACAACTCTCCTTGTATTTTTTTGAATTCCAGAAGTTCTTCTTTTTCTCTAAGGATTGTATTAAGCAGTCCGGCTACCCGGGCTTCCACCACAGCTGTCTTGGGATTTTTAATCCTGTTCAGTTCAAGCTGGATGTCGGCGGAGCCGGAGGCGTCTATGATGACATCAATATCCTGTTTTTTAGCCAGCTCTTTATAGTTGGTGGTGGTATATATGCCATCTTTTTTTGCCGCCTGCAAACCTTGGGCGGAGGGATCCGGGTCGGCCATGCCTATTAATGCTACTTCTTTCATAGCCCTTAGGTTGCGGTATACAGAATAACCTTCCGTTCCACCCCCCACAATGGCTACCCTGAGCCTGGACATTTAATTCACCACCTAAATAATAAATTTGTTATGTTCTGATTAATTCGACGATTTTCCTTTTGCTCCTTCTAAAAAATATAATCAAAAAATATTTTTAATAGTTTAGAACACTAGTTTCGTGTATAGTTTTTGTGCTATAATATGCATATAATTCTGGAAAGGCTGGTGTATATTGTGAGTAACAACCTTACTCCCAGAGAGCAGGCAATTATCGATTTCATAAAGTCCAATATAAAAGCCAAAGGCTATCCGCCTTCGGTAAGGGAAATAGGCTCATCCGTCGGTTTAAAGTCAAGCTCTACAGTTCACAGCTACCTTAAGCGCATGGAGGAAAAAGGAATTATTCGCAGAGACCCCACCAAACCCAGAGCGATGGAGGTATTGGACAGGCGGGAGAATCTGCTGGCAGAGGAAACTATCACTGTACCCCTGCTGGGCAGGGTTGCTGCCGGTCAGCCCTTACTTGCGGAGGAAAACCACGACTCGATGCTTCCCCTGCCGACCAGCTTTTTCGGTCACGGCGATTTATTCATGCTTACTGTGCGGGGCGACAGCATGATCGAGGCCGGAATTCACCAGGGAGATGTTGTGGTGGTAAGGAAACAGCCGTCGGCCAACAATGGTGATATAGTGGTTGCCCTGATCGAGGATGAGGCCACGGTGAAAACATTTTACCGCGAGGACGGGCACATCAGGCTACAGCCGGAGAATAGGCTACTAAAACCTATTGTGGTCAGGGATGTTTCCATACTGGGCAAGGTGGTTGGTTTACTGAGAAGATATTAAATAAAGTCTAAGGTCAAAAGTCTAAAGTCTCAGGTTTTAATTATTATTGACTTTTGACATTCGACATTTGACATTTGACGTAAAAAGGTGTCAGTAGGCGTTTAATATTTAACGGATCTTTTATAAATTCAACAAAACTATCGGCGGCATAGCTCACTGTGCCGTTTTTTAATTTAATTATGTAAAGGTATCTTTTCAGGTCTATGCCCTCAATAATAATTTTTTTAACTCTTCCCGTTTGCAGGGGTTCCCCGGCCGCCCAACCGGAAACCACACCCACTCCCAGCCCTGCCTGGACGGCGGTAATTACGGCTCTGGTGCTCCCCAGTTCCATAGCCACACTTAATGTTGCTGGATCCGTTCCCGCATCCAGCAACTTCTTTTCAAACACCTGCCTGGTTCCGGAACCTTCTTCCCTTAATATGAATTTTTCGTTAAGTATTTCACTGTAATGTATTTCACCTCTGCCAACGAGCTCATGCGCCGGCGGGACAATTATCACCAGCCGGTCCAACAGCCAGGGAGTGCACTCAATGTCCTGCCCCTCAGGAGCCATGCCGGTGATACCTATATCAGCCTCCCGCTCAAGCAGCCACCGGGTTACCTCTCCGCTTCCGGAAACCTTTTGCCTCAACTGAATACCGGGATAAAACCGGTTAAAGTCACCAATAAACAAAGGCATAATATATTCTCCGGGTATGGTGCTTGCCCCCAGTACAAGATGACCTGTTTTCAGTCCCCTCAATTCATCGATACTGTATTTAATATTCTGATAATGTATCAGCATCTGTTTGGCTTCGGGGTATAGAATCCGGCCAGCCTCGGTCAGTGTTATTTTTTTATCCCCTCTCTGGAAAAGGGTAACCTGTAAAACTTCCTCCAGGGATTTTATCTGAAAACTCACCGCCGGCTGGCTCATGTATAGATGCCGGGCAGCCTTGGTGAAGCTTTGCAGTTCTGCTACCTGGAGAAATGCTTCCAGTTGCTTCAGATTCACACTTCAACCTCCGTTAACTGCCGCATGCCAGGACATGTCTGGCCGCGTTAATTGCTGCCAGTCTGGTGTAGTGTTTGGATAACCCCCCCTGCATGAATACAGCGTAGGGCTTCCTTAACGGTGCATCTGCGCTGAGTTCCAGGGAAGCGCCCTGGATAAATGTGCCTGCAGCCATGATTACCTGGTCACTGTAGCCTGGCATGGGGCCGGGCTCCGGCCTGACGTGGGCATCTACCGGGGAGGCCGACTGTATGCCCCTGCAGAAGGCTACCAGTTTTTCCGGACTGCCCAGCATGATAGTTTGAATGATGTCTGTTCTTGGCTCATCGTACAGCGGGCCGACGTAAAACCCCAGCTTCTCGAACAGTCTGGCTGTAAAAACTGCCCCCTGCAACGCTCCCGCCACAATGGAGGGGGCCAGGAAAAATCCCTGGAACATAAGGCGTATAAAATCCGGTGCGGGACCCACCTCGGAACCTATGCCCGGCGCCGTCCATCTGGCTGCGGTCAGTTTAACTAATTCTTTTGTACCCACCACATAACCTCCGGTGGGTACAAGTCCTCCGCCCGGGTTTTTAATCAGGGAGCCGGCCACAATGTCCGCACCCACATCGGTGGGTTCCAGCGTTTCCGCGAATTCGCCGTAGCAGTTATCCACAAGAACCACCACGTCCTCTTTACAGGAACGTATAAAGCTAATCAGTGTACTCATGTCGTTGATATTAAGGGAGGGTCTAAGGCTATATCCTCTGGAGCGCTGCAGCATGATCATTCTGGTTTTTTTGTTGATGGCCTTTTGTATGGCATCGTAATCCAACTCACCACCAGGCAGGGGCTCGACCTGACGATAAATAATGCCGAAGTCGCCAAGGGAACCTTTACCGTCGCCGGGTAAACCTATAATACTCTCCAGGGTGTCATAAGGTCTTCCCTGCACGGCCAGAAGTTCGTCTCCCGGTCTTAAAACACCGAAAAGACACAGGGCTATGGCATGAGTTCCGCTTACTATCTGGGACCGGACCAGAGCAGCCTCTGTATTGAATACCTGACTATAGATTTCTTCAAGTATTTCTCGTCCCGGATCGTTGTATCCGTAGCCGGTACCGCCCTTCAGGTGGTAGTCGCTGACCCTGGCCTTCCGGAAGGCTTGCAGCACCTTTTGATGGTTGTTTAAAGATATTTTTTCGAATTTGTTGCAAACCGGGGTGATTTCCGCGTCCACCTCTAAGGCCAGGTCTATAAGTTTTGCTTCAACTTCCATTGAATTTATTTGGTCACCTCGTCTGCCTATATATAGAGCCAATGGGCAGGAATTAAAATTCTATATTATCCGTAACCACTACTATATCCTCCCGGATTATGGACATTAAATCATCGCGGGTGGTGTTTTCCTTATGCACCAATCTTACCGCCTGTTGACGAATGGCCTTTTCCACCATGTTTCTAACCAGCCTGGCATTGCCGCTGTGCTGGTGCCGGCGGGTTTGGATTTCCAGTATCCTGCGCAATTCCTCCTGAGCCGCTGCGTGCAGGCGGTATTGCTTGTGCTGTAGCATCATGTCCGCAATTTCCATCAGCTCCCGGGTGGAATAGTCGGGAAAATCAAGGTGTATGGGAAACCGTGAGCGCAGTCCCGGATTGGTGTCAATAAACAAGTCCATCTCGTCCTGGTAACCGGCCAGCACTACGATCAGGCTGTCCTTATTATCTTCCATACCCTTGACCAGAGCGTCTATGGCTTCTTTGCCAAAATCCTTTTCACCGCCTCTGGCCAGGGAATAGGCTTCGTCGATGAACATTACTCCGCCCCGGGCTTTTTTTAACATCTCCCTGGTTTTCTGGGCTGTGTGCCCAATGTACTCGCCCACCAGATCAGCCCTCTCCACTTCCACCAGGTGACCCTTGGGCAAAATCCCCATGGCCTTGAACAGCTTTCCGATAATCCTGGCCATCGTGGTCTTTCCTGTTCCGGGATTGCCTCTAAAGATCATGTGCAGCACCTGAGGGTCGTTAATGAGCTTTTCTTTTTGCCGCCTTTTTTGTATTTCCACGAAGGCATATACTTCGCTAATCAGCTTCTTTACATCAGCTAATCCTATCAGCGAATTCAGTTCCTCCAACACTTCGTGTACATTCTTCGAGCTTTCCCCTTGTTCGGCGCCCTGCTTCTCTGGAGCTTTATGCGGTGGAATCTGTATTACCCTTCTGCGGGGATGATGCGCCTCCTCGGTTATTCTGTCTTGCTTCTGCCACATGTTTATTCTGATCAAACCCCTCACCCCGTCCCGGAACGAATTCTTTACATTATACGCTGGTGTGGGGCTTTACTGACCTGTATAACAAAAAAGCCTCTCCTATGGGAGAGACTTGTAGAGCAGGCTTGATTAGACTGGTTTTGTTTCCGAAAAAGAGGTGTTAACCGGGCGCAATGGGCTTACAGTTGATATGGCATGTTTATAAACCATCAACTGCTTGCCGTCGCTTTCCAGTATAACTGTAAAATTATCAAATCCCCGTACCATTCCCTTTAACTGGAAACCGTTAATAAGAAAAATGGTTACAGGAATGTTTTCCTTGCGAACCTGATTTAAAAAGGCATCCTGTAAATTTATCTGAAGTTTAGTCATATATAGGTTCCCTCCGTTGGTATATTTTTCTTATTTTATAGGGTTCGACGCCATATTAAATCTTCCTGCTGCTTCGTCTATTATTTCCATGGTTATTTCCCGGCTATCTCTATAATTGTCTATATCCAGCCAATTGATTCTGTTGTCCCTCTTGAACCAGGTAAACTGTCTCTTAGCAAATCTCCTGGTACTTCTTTTCAGAATATCCAAAGACTCCTGCAGTGTCATTTCGCCTTTAAGAAAATACAGTATCTCTTTATAACCCAGCCCCTGCATGGAAGTCATGGACTGGTCATATCCTTTTGACCATAGGCCTCTGACCTCATCTACCAGTCCCCGGTCCAGCATCAGATCAACCCGGTCATTTATTCTTCTGTATAATTTTTCCCTATTCATGGTAAGTCCAAACATTACCAGGTTATAATCAGTATGCACAGTGCTGCTGCTGAGGGAGGACATGGGTTTTCCCGTTTGATGAAAAACCTCCAGAGCCCTGATGATTCTTTTGGTATCATTGGGGTGCAGCCTTGCTGCAGCATCCGGGTCTACGGCAGCCAGCAGGGCATGCAGTTCGTTTGCTCCCTTCAAACTCAGGTAGTCTTCCATACTTTTTCTATAAGCGATATCCGGCCCGGTTACGGTAAAATTAAAGCCATCCACCACAGCGCGTATGTAAAGCCCTGTTCCTCCCACCAGTATGGGAACCTTTCCTTTTCTCCAGATGGCCGGTATTAATTCACAAACCATGCGGGCATAGACGGCAACTGTAAAGTTCTCATCGGGATCAACTATATCGATCATATGATGAGGAATACCGCGTTTTTCTTCCGGTGACGGTTTAGCAGTGCCAATATCCATGTATTTGTAAACCAGCATTGAATCGGCCGAAATAATTTCGCCACCGATTGCTTCCGCCACCGTCACAGCCGTTTCTGTTTTACCTGTGGCCGTGGGTCCTACTATACACAGCAGGGGTATGGTATTTCCGGCACATGTGTTAACCGTGTCCACCACCCCTTTTTATAATGATGCCGAAGGCAACGGGAGAGTATTTACCCCCATCAACCCTGTGGATACCCAGCCTAGTAAATTCTGTGCTCCCTTTTTTCTCTTTTACTACAACCCGTTTCCTGCATACCCTTAAAGCTTCCTGCAGGACAAGACAGTTCAGGGGCGAGTGGTCAGTTAGCGGACGCATGGCGTCCATGTAGGGGGAACCCTTAATACAGTGCCTGAACATGGGATCGAAATATACAGTATCGTAAGTTCCGTCAGGGGTATTAGTAAGAAACTCAAGGTGATGGCTATTTAATGTCGTTATTCGCTCCGCTGCCCGGGTCATCAGAGTTTCGCCTTCGTCCCGCATTTCTGCCAGCCCTTCCCTGACCAGCAGTTCAATTAGCAACGAACTTTCCAGACCGGTCACGGTACCATACGGGCCAGCTGCATAAGAAGCCACCAGTGCATCCGAACCCAGGCCAAGGGTACAGTCCAGTATGGCATCCCCTGGGCAAATATCCATGGACTTAACCATTTGGTCAGTTTTCCCTTTTAACATTTCCTTTATACGTAATTTAGCCATGCCCGGGTGGTAAAAAAACTCCTTATTCTCCAGGTGAAAGGATATTCTTTTAGCGGACACCACAATTACCCCGGTAACACCGTATTCTTTCGCCAGTTTTTTTATGCCTTTATTATTTCTCCCGATATAGGGGAGATTTATTTTTTTGCTTATGAGCAAAGCCCGGCTGATTAATTCCGGGGTTTCACTCGAAGCGGTGGTTACAATGCCCGTTATGCGGTGCTGGCAGCCGGAAGTTCCGCTTAAATCGCTGTGGTCACTTACAGCCATTCCCTTTTCATCACTCCCGGTGTTTAAGTTCTTTTAAAACGGGAAGACAACTCCGTTGTAGAAATGCAGATAATTGTCGGCCTGCCGTGCGGGCAGGTGTATGGATTTTTCGCCGCTGCCAATTCCTTTAATAGAAATGCAGTTTCAGCCGGTGATGATTTGGTTCCCGATTTTATTGCCGCACTGCAAGCAGCTGCTGCCGCGGCTGCAAAATGCAAGGAACCGCTGCTGACTGTTTTGGCTGGCTTAACAAGCTGCTCCAGTACATCCAGTACAAAACTTTTCTCGCTACCCTCCGGCAATCCCGGTGGCACACCGCGTAAAATCATGGTTTCTCCGCCAAAGTCCTCTAAATTTATACCTAGCTTATGTAAGAAATCCATATTGGACCTGGCAATTTCCGCTTCTCTGTGGCTCAGGTTCAAGGTCTGGGGTAACAGGAGGTACTGTACTCCGCTGTTTCCGGCATTAAAAAGGTCATAGAATTTCTCGAATAATATCCTTTCGTGGGCGGCGTGCTGATCTAAAATATAAAGCCCCTCCCTGCCGCCGCAAAGCATATAAGTGGGAGGCAAAAACCCTATAGGGTAAAGTGAAATAATCAAATCCTCCCGGCTGCATTCAGTGTTGCCGGCTTCGGTAGTTTCAAGCGGTGGTGAGCTATTTCCTCCGCCAGCACTAAACACTGAAAAAAGAGGATCAGGACTCGGGGATTGAACTGGTATCGGGGTCCCGACGTAGGCAAATTTTTCCTCGTTCAGTATTAGCTTGCTACTCCCGTTGGGGCTGCATAACCTATCTTCTTCCCCGGCCGGACTTACCCTAAGCCCTTTCCCCTCCAGGGTCCCGGACATGGCTGGCGGGAGCTCTAAATTTTTCTCCACAGGTATAATTACAGGGGTGAATAGTGCTTTTTGGACTGCGGATTTAATAAGCCTGTATATATTTTGTTCACCGGTTATTTTAATTTCCATTTTTGAGGGGTGAATGTTTACGTCCACGGTTTCCGGATTTAACATTAAGGAAATAGCTGCCAGGGGAAAACGTCCCTGGGGAATTATCGTCTGACAGGCTTCGGTTATAGCGGAGACGATAATATAGTTCCTAATATACCTGCCGTTGACAAAAATATTGATATGCCGCCGGGAGCTGCGGTGCACCCCAGGCCCGGTTATAAAACCGTCAATGGTAATGCCGTCCTGCTCCAGGTAGAAAGGTAACATCATACCGGCAATTTCCGGTCCGTAAACCGAAGCCAGCACATTCAACAGCCTGCCGCTGCCATCCGACTGAAAAGCAAGGCGGCCGTTGTTGAAGAGCCTGATGCCGGCGCTGGGTCTGGACATTGCTGTCCTGGTCACCACATCACTGACCAGTCCTGCCTCCGTGGAGACGCTTTTCATATGCTTGCGCCTGGCTGGGGTATTGTAAAACAGATCCGTCACCTGGATGCTGGTGCCCGCAGGACAGCCAGCTGGAATAACGGAAAGCAAATGGCCGCCCTGCATCTCCAGGGCGGTGCCACTGAAAGACTCGGGCGGCCTGGTTTTCATTATAACTCTGCTTACTGCAGCAATGCTGGGCAGGGCTTCCCCTCTGAAACCAAGAGACTGAATGTTTTCCAGATCTTGTGCATACAATATTTTGCTGGTGGCATGGCGCAGGAAAGCGAGTTTGGCGTCTTCAACGTCCATGCCACATCCGTTGTCGACCACCGTAATGCTTTTCAACCCGCCGCCGGTTATTTCCACATCTATTTTATCCGCACCTGCATCCAACGAGTTTTCCAGTAGTTCCTTAACCGCCGAAGCCGGTCTTTCTACGACTTCCCCGGCAGCAATCCTATTGGCGGTGGCCTCATCCAGTATAGTTATCCTGGGCAATGCTACACCTCCGGTTTCGGACCCTCCGAGACCCATTCCTGGTCTTTGTTCCTTTCATAGGCCAGATAGGTGTCGGTAGATTTATCCTGCATATATATATAATCAAACTGCTTCTTTTCTATCTTACCCTGTTCATAAACCTCATAGGCCTCAGTCTGGCAGTCCGGACAGGCGGTAAAGGGGATTGAAACCGCCAGCACCCTGATCAGTGCGCCGTACCCACGGTTAGCCCCGGATTCTATGATCATGTAACCAGGACACTGGTCGCACTGGCGAACTTTTTCTAACTGCTCCTCCTCAATATAATCGGTATCGTAATATATGTTCTTTTTGCGCTGGTAAAACTTACCACTACCAAAGAGCTTCTCCCGGTCAAATTCATCCTTCTTTGCCCAGACATCCAGCAGGGACTCCACCATCTTGTGCACCTGCTCCACCTTTTCCGGCCTTTCCTTAAACATGCCGGGCCGGTAGTCCGGCTCCCGGACATAAGAATAGTCCTGACCAGCCAGTGCCATCAGTATGGCCAGATTGAGATAGGGCAACGCCGTCTCTATAGCGTAACCACCTTCCAGTACAGCCATATGCGGATTTAGTTTTCTGGTAAAATCCGCATAGCCCTGGGCGGTAAAGAGCATGCTTCCCAGAGGATCGGTGTAGTGGTTATCCTGGCCGGCGGAATTAATTAAAAAATCCGGTTTGAAATCATTAAGAATGGGCATTATCAGGTGATCCAGAACATAATGAAAAGTTTCATCTGTGGTGCCGGGCGGCAGGGGGATATTTATGGTTTTGGCGTAGGCGTTGGGACCTCCCAACTCATGGGTGAAACCCGTACCGGGGAAAATTGTCCTGCCGTCCTGGTGAAAGGATATGAAAAGAACATCCGGATCATGGTAAAAAATTTCCTGTGTACCGTCGCCATGGTGGACATCCGAATCAACTATAGCCAGTTTTTTGATGCCGTGTTTGCGGCGCAGATATTCCACCATAATTGCTTCATTGTTGATGTTGCAAAAACCCCGGTTGCCGTGAACCACCCGCATGGCATGGTGTCCCGGCGGCCGAACCATGGCAAAGCCATTGTTCAACTCACCGGATACAATTCTGTCTCCCAGCAGCATGGCAGCGCCTGAGGCAATTAGATGAGCCTCGGTCACCTGGCTTTGTACCCTGGGAATGCAAAAATGCGTCCTGGCAATGTCGTGTATGGTGGCCAGGCGGGGTGAAAACTCTTCTATTTCCGGTAAATCCACTACGCCTTCCTCGAATATCTGGTCCCTGGTGTATAAAAGTCTTTCTTCCCGTTCGGGGTGCGTGGGTGAAATGGCCCAGTCAAAGGCCGGGAAAAATATCAGGCCGGTTTTTTTAATCCCCACTGCAATTCACCCCCGTGCCTATATAGTGTAATATGCCTCTTTTGGTTTGCACGGAAATATCAATCAGCTTGCCGCTGGTTACCCAGTCGCGCACCATGTTGAATACTTCCTTTCTGGTAACCTCTACCTCGCCCAGATCGTCCTGCAATCCGTATTTTTCCGAACGTCTTGCCAGCCATTCCTTGGCCAGGGACAGAGCTTTCTCCTCGTTAAAATGACGGTCTTTAATGGTACCCTGATAGCCTTCCTCTTGAATGCTGTAAATGCCTCTTTCTGTATCGGCCCGCAGATTTACTTGCAAAGTAGGCCTGGACACAGCCGCACCTATGGCGTTAGCCACCATAAAATACGGAGGAATAACCGGGTAGCAACCCATCCTGGCAGCAATCTGACTCACGAAACCAGGTGCGTTGCCGCCTACACCCACTATTGTTTTCGGCCTGACTTTCTTTTTCTGTAAAACTTCCCAGACACGGTAGGCCGGGTTTTTTTCCCATCTAATATACATCTGGTCAATTTCATTGGTGATAGTTTCAACCACCAGTTCTATAATTCTCGCTGCTACTTCCACCGGCCTTATGCCAAGTGGATCCCCTAGCAGGTTCATGGCCTCCCTGGCCTTGTCGATATCCCCAAGGTTGGTAAGGCCCATGACTCTAAGGGCATCCGTAGGTGTAGGCATCGGCCCGCCCAGGCAGTATGGAGAACCAAGCCTTTCAGAATATACAATTATTTCCTTTCCAGCCCGTTCCACGACGCTATCGCCGCCCACCGGAACTGATTTAACCGCCAGTGCCCGAACCTGGGTACGTTGATCGTATACCTTGGCTCCCTTGCGGGCCAGCAGGGGCTGGCCGCTTAAAATGAGGGCCAAATCCGTGGTAGTACCCCCTATATCCACTACCACCGCCGTTTCTCCCGGCGGGATAAGAGCCTGCACCCCAAGGGTACTGGCAGCCGGACCGCTGTAGATGGTTTCGATGGGAACCTCTTTGGAGGTTGCCAGGGGCAGTGTCCCGCCATCGGCTTTTAATATAAACACCGATGTTTTTATCCCCCGCTGATCCAGGGCAGTGAGCACTGAATCAACAAAAAATTCATATTTGTCCCTGGTAGCGCAGGTTAACATGGCAGAAACCACCCGGCGCGGGAAATTCAGTTGACCGGCGACCTTGTGTCCTATTTCTACCTGCCAGCCGGGGTATTTTCCTTTTATTACTGAAGCCACATGATTTTCGTGGGCATTGTTGCGCATGGAGAATTTACCAACCACGGCTACCTTTTTATAACCTGCCACCGCCAGTTTGTCTATGGCCAGATCTACTTCAGCCTCGTTGAGTGCCACTATTTCACGTCCCCGGTAATCAATAACACCGGAAATAATATGCGTATCCGTATCGTAACGGTAATAATCATGGTTTAAGCCAGGCCCGGGAATAAGAATCAGACCCACAGGGTCAAATTTTCTCTCGGCTATTAGATTTGTAATCATGGTAGTGCTTAATACTACCCTCTTAATTAATTCCGCCGGAGTACCCTTCATGATCACGTCCAGGGCTTCCAGCAGAGAAGATAGTAAATCTGCTCTGGTGGGCACCTTGGCGGTAGCTTTTACCTGCCCCTTGTCGAGCAGTACCGCGTCGGTACATGTTCCTCCCACATCAACCCCGATATACACTGGTCCAACCACCTACCTTTAAGAGCCGGAAAGCGTATTTTGCTTTCTTACGGACTGTTGTCTTTTTTGCCAATCAGCCAGTATGTTTATAGCCTCCAGGGGAGTAATGCGCAGTATATCTATGGCAAACAATTCTTTTAGTATGGCTTCTCCTGCAATATTTGTTATAGCATCTACAGCCGGTGGTTTTGCTCTTTCCGGGAATATTCCGTCAGTCGCCTTTTTAAAACCGTTACCACTTTCCAGCTCGGACAGGTTGGATCTGGCCCTGGTAATTATTTCGGCTGGTAAGCCGGCCAGTGCCGCCACGTGAATACCGTAACTTTCATTGGCACAGCCCGGTATAACTTTGCGCAAAAAATATATATTGTCTTCCTCTTCCCTGACCAGTACTGTAAAATTATTAACTCCCGGCAAACACTCAAGATCGGTTAGCTCATGATAATGGGTGGAAAAGATTGTTTTAGCGCCGATATTGTTCACTATATATTCAACCAGCGCCCTGGCAATGCTGATACCATCATAGGTGCTGGTGCCACGTCCCACTTCATCCATGATAATCAGGCTGTTCTCGCCCGCGCCTGATACTATAACCTGGCATTCTTTCATTTCCACCATGAAAGTGCTCTGACCGCCGGCCAGATCGTCAGCAGCCCCCACCCTGGTAAAAATCCTGTTCACTACGCCGATGTCAGCCTCCCGGGCCGGCACAAAGCTTCCGATCTGGGCCATCAAAACCAACAGCGCCACTTGACGCATATAGGTGCTTTTGCCAGCCATGTTCGGACCTGTAAGTAGAACCAGCTTCTGTTCCCCGTCCAGTTCAATGTCGTTGGGCACGAACTCGCCGGGGCCCAGGACTTTTTCCACCACCGGGTGTCTGCCTTCGCGTATTGAAATTCTGCCATCATTACCAATTCCAGGCCTGATGTAATTCTCCTTGATTGCCGTTTCGGCCAGGGAAATTATACAATCGATACCGGCCATGGCCGAGGCAGTAGTTAGAATCCGGTCCGCCGCTGCCGCCACCTTTTCCCTGAGCCCGTTAAAAATGGCGTACTCCAGTTGGGTGAGCCTGTCTTCCGCTCCCAGTATGCGGTCTTCCATTTCCTTTAAACTTGGTGTTATATATCTTTCGGCGTTGGCCAGGGTTTGCCGCCTGATATAGTCATCAGGCACCAGTCCAAGATTAGATTTAGTTATTTCTATATAGTAGCCAAACACCTTGTTAAATCCTATTTTCAGTGACTTTATGCCCGTACGTTCCCTCTCTCCGGCTTCCAGTCCGGCCAGCCAGCCCCGCCCTTCCCTGGAAGCAGAGCGTAGCTTGTCAACCTCGGGGTGATATCCGTCTTTGATCAGGGAACCTTCCCTCACCGACACCGGAGGGTCCTCGCGCAGGGCCTGCTCCAGTTCCTTGTGTATATCTTCCAGGGGGTCCGTTTTGTGGAAATAATCAACAAAAAGCCCGGATACTGCTCCTTCAAGTATACTTTTTACCCGGGGTAAAACCGCCAGTGAATTTTTCAGGGCCAGCAGGTCCCTGGCGTTAGCGCTTCCGAACAGTGCCCTGGAAATCAGTCTCTCCAGATCATAAACCTCTTCCAGACATTTGCTCAGCTCGTGCCTGGCAAATAAATTTGTGGTCATTTCCTCCACTGCAGACAGTCGTTTTTCTATTTCCCCGATCAGTAAAAGGGGCCTCTCCAGCCAGTCTTTTAAAAGCCTGCCGCCCATGGCGGTGCGAGTATAATCCAGCACCCACAGGAGCGTTCCCCATCGTCCACCGTCTTTTATAGAGGCTGTCAGCTCAAGGTTTTTTCTGGTAACAGCATCCAGCAGCATAAAATCGCCGCCGGAATATAGTTGCAAGTCCTGAAAAAAGGTCAATTCCTTTTTCTGGGTTTCCTCAATGTAAGCCAGCAGCGCACCTGCCGCCGGAACCGTTTGTGACATACTGTCGAATGTATTAATTGGCCTGCCGGCGCTGGAAACTGTTTTCAGCTTTCTCCTGGCCGCCTCCGGGGCGAACAGGGAAGGTACAGCGGAGGTAACAGTGGCTTTTATTCTTGATCTAATATCTCCGGCCAGAGCAGTCTGCATCTGATCGGCAGGAATCAGTATTTCTGCAGGGTTTAATCTGGCAAGCTCATCCATCAACATTTTAGCAGCTGCATCCCCGCTATATTGGGTGGCCTGGAAAAGCCCGGTGGATATATCGGCCACAGCCAGACCTATATATTCCCCTGCAGGGGCCAGTGCAACTATATAATTATTGTTTTTTTCCTCCAGAGTCTGGCCTTCCAGAACTGTGCCCGGAGTGACTATTCTAACGACCTCTCGCCTGACAATTCCTTTGGCGGCGGCGGGGTCTTCCACCTGCTCGCAAATGGCAACCTTATAACCCTTTTTAATCAACCGGGTAATATAATTGTCTGCGGCATGGTACGGTACCCCGCACATGGGCACCCTGCCCTTTTCACCAGCCTCACGTCCGGTAAGGGTAATTTCCAGTTCCTTTGAAGCCAACACCGCGTCATCGAAAAACATTTCATAAAAATCGCCCAAACGAAAAAAAAGGATTGTATCACGGTGGTTTTGTTTAATCTGCAGATATTGCTCCATCATGGGGGTGTATCCCACCGTCAATCCCTCCTGGCAAAATTATAACATAAATAATTGTCTGCAAAAAGGAAAAAACCCGGCCTGAAAGCCGGGATTACGAACCTTAACAACCACTGCAGGAAGAGCAGCAGTCATCGGAGCAGGCCCCTCCAGCGCAAGAAGATGATTCTCCGGAAATTGCACTGCTGATGATATTGTTTATTCCCTCCAGCATTCTTTCAAACTCCTGTTGTGCCCGGAAAAAATCAACAATCAGCGGGTTATCCAGCATTCTTTTTTCCAGATCTTCAACATCTTTTTGCTGGCTTTCGTTCAATTCAATCCCCTGTGATCTGAGGGCCATGTATTTCTTTTGTTTGTCATTGAACTCTCCTACCAGATTACTGGCCTCAGGGCTGGCCAGCATGGCGTTTTGGGTATCCCTCATCCGTAATAACTCCTGCGAGGATGAAATTTCCTCTCCCAATTCCCTGGCTTTATCAAGTACAGGCATTAATTACACCTCCGTATTGCCGCTTAAAGGATGCGATTACACCCCGGTACGGTTTCAATATTGTTTTTAGTTTATTTCCATGGCAGAGTCAATTATCCTCCCTCTGGCAAAATTTTAGACTTATTTTTTTAAATATGTCAATAAAGTTACTCTGAAACTATTTCGCCCTCCAGGTAAGTAAGGGCGCTGCTTTTGATCAGTACCCGGACCGTATCTCCGGGAGATTTTCCGGCTGCGGAAAATTTCACCAGCTTATTGGTTCTGGTCCTGCCACTTAACAGGTTTGCGTTGGTCTTGTTGGAACCATCGACTAGAACCTCGTGCAGCCTGCCGACTTCGCTTTGGTTTAGTTGCAGTGATATGGCATTTTGCAAATCCACAAGCCTTTTTATTCTGCTGCTTTTAACTTCTTCCGGCACCTGTCCCGGCATTTTGGCCGCCGGGGTTCCCTCCCGGACGTTATAAACAAAGGTAAAGGCTCCGTCAAAACGGATTTTCTCTAGCAGCTCGAGAGTCTCCTCAAAATCTGCTTCGGTTTCACCTGGAAAGCCGGCCATAATATCCGTGGTGAGGGACACGCCGGGGATATGACTTCTTATGGTCTGAACCAGTTCAAAATAATATTCCCTGGAATAACCCCTGTTCATTGCTTTCAGTATAGTGTCGCTTCCTGCCTGCACCGGGAGGTGGATATGTTCACACACCTTGTCCAGCCCGGTAACGGCTTTGATTAGCGATCCGGTAAAATCTCTGGGATGGGAAGTCATGAATCTAATTCTGGTTATACCATCAATTGCGTTCACCCGGGATAGTAAATCCGCAAAGTCTGTATTGCCAAGGTCCTTGCCGTATGAATTAACATTTTGACCAAGCAGGGTAACTTCCTGGAAACCTGCCCGGGCCAGTTTATCAATATCACTGCATATGTCCACCGGCTTCCTGCTGCGTTCCCTGCCCCTGACGTATGGCACAATACAGTAGGTACAGAAATTGTTGCAGCCGTATGTAACCGGTACCCAGGCTTTTATTCCCGGCCCCCTTTTTATGGGCAGGTTTTCAAATACTCCCTGGTGTTCCCGCTTATGTATCAGCAGCCGGCTACGCTTTGCTTCAATTTTCCTGATCAGGTCAGGCAGCTCATGCAGGCTGTGCGTACCGAAGATTAAATCCACATGGCTGAAGCGCTGCTTAATCTTTAATGCCGTCTCCTCCTGCTGGGTCATGCACCCTCCGATGGCTATGATTAATTCATGGTTTTTTTCTTTTAGTTTTCTTAACCTTCCCAGCAGTCCGTAAACTTTATTTTCGGCAGTTTCCCTGACACAACAGGTATTGATCAGTATAATATCCGCTTCCTCGCGGTCATCGGTGTTGATATAGCCCAGTTGTTCAAGGGTACCAGCCATAACCTCCGCGTCGTGCTCGTTCATCTGACAGCCGAAGGTAATTATTAGATACTTTTTTTGCTTTAAAGTGCTCATCTATATCACCTATTTTTGCAGTATAATTTTTACCATTTCAATGCTGTGTTCCATTATAACATACTTTAACCGAACTAAAAGAAGGCCCCAACCGTGCCTTCTTAACCGTTACGTTACATTGTATTGATCTTAATTTTAATCAAGGATTTCTTCCGAGATTGAGCCCGACCCTGGCATTTAACTAAACCTGTCCAGCTTGTTTTTACACGATACACACGAAAAAACTATTATTGACTTCCTCTATTACTGTAGTTTATGGGCCTTAATATACGCGTTTAAAACATCCTGTATAAATTTCATGTGTATTTGGCCCATGCTGCTGATTATATAGAACAACTGTGTTATTTCTGAAGGAAGATTTCCGGGGGATGAATCGACAAATAAAATATACGGTTCAATCTCAAGAGCTGCCGCTACTTTCTCAACAAGCTCTACAGAAGGGTTTTTCTGACCTCTTTCAAGGTATCCCCAATAAGAGGGTGTAAAACCTGCGCGAAGAGCAAGCTCACCCTGAGAAAAACCCTTTAGTTTTCTGATTGCGCGTATGTTTTTCCCTACAGTTTTTTTCAACATTTATTAACATCAAATCCCACGCAATATAATTATTTGACAAAATAATTATATTGACGGTTTATTTTTGTTGTAATATGTATACATATGGTTTTATAATATTTGATGTAACATTATAAATCTGTTTCACAAAGGCAAACTACCATCGAAAGAGTAGGGCGCAAAGCCATGGGTCTAAAACGGTAAAGCATTACAATCTGCTACATTACCGTTACGATTGCCAGGCTGCGGTAGAGACAATGTTTTTTGCTGTATAACCTACTCCCTTCATTCGATGCACACACGCCTAAGAGTAGGAGTAACATGAAACTTGATACTGAGTTGGCAAAAAACATTGTAGATATTTTTCCCGGTGAACTGCGCGCGCATTCATATAATGTATCTTATTTATCGGTAAGACTCGCCGAATATATAGGATACAACAACGAAAGAATACAAGCACTTGCCATCGGGGCTTTACTTCATGACATAGGTAAAACCAAAATACAAGAAAAATTATTAAACAAGCCGGGCAGACTAACAGAAGAAGAGTTTGGCATTGTAAAAAAACATACGGTTCTCGGCTCAGAATTAATAAAGAATTTTAATGGCTACCAAAGCATATTGCCTATAATTCTATATCATCACGAACGCTGGGACGGAGCTGGCTACGAGCGTCTGAATGGAAATGAAATACCTGAGCCGGCTCAAATTGTGACTATAGCCGACGCCTTTGACGCTATGACCACCAGCAGGCCATATCAAAAAACAAAAACATTGTTCGAAACCTTGCATGAGTTGAATAAAAATAAAGGCCTGCAGTTTTCTCCCGAATTAGTTGAGCAATTTGAAACATGCATCATTAAGCTTATCAAAAGAACTTCCAGTAACTTTCACCCTATCACCCCTTTTACATAATGGTTATAACCCGAGAGAAAGGTAATTATAACATGAAGGACATTAGCAAGAAGGTTTCGAGTAAAAGAAAGGCCGAAATGAATATTCGCTTTTCAGAATTCGAACTGCCGCCGATGCAAGACGTTCTGGTAATTGGCCGACGTGCTCCCATAGGACCGGAAGCAGTGAGAAGAATGGTAGATGCCCTTGCCCCCGAACAGTACGAATTAATTATTTTTGACGATGGGCCGGTGGAGGCAGTTGCCGTGAGGATATCGCTATTCAGGTGGATATCTAAAGACCTCTTGCTCGATAACTTGTTAGAGGAAACGCTCAAAATAAACATCGAAAAAACCCTGCTAAAGGTAAAGCTGGATTTGACAATTTCTGTCTGCAAGGAAGTTATTATTTGAACAGGAAGCTGGTTATTTAATGTTAGAAGTAAAGGATATTATGACTAACCCGGTTCTTACCATTCACCCGGATAAAAGTGTTTTATTCGCTGCCGAATACATGCAGGAAAACAATATAGGCGGTTTGCCCGTTGTTGAAGGAAACAGGCTTTCAGGAATTATCACATCAAGAGACATTCGCCTCAACCATCCCAATAGAATAGTAGCTGACGCCATGACTAAAAAGGTAGTCTGCTGTTCCCCGTTAGACACTACCTGGGATGTGGCCGAATTAATGAAGGCGAACAATATAGAGCGACTACCGGTGGCGGAAAAAGAAAAGATCGTTGGCATAGTAACAAAAAAGAATATTATTAAATATGTCAGCCAATTATCTGACCACCTTACCGGTATTTACAATTCTTCTTTTATATACATGATCGCTACCAAGCTACTAGAGGCAGGAAACGAGATAAGTGTAATCCTGCTTGATATAAATAGCTTCGGTGAATTCAACAAAAAATACGGACATGTCAACGGTGATAACTGCCTTAAAATTATAGCCGGCATCCTTAAGGAATATGTGAACGACAACAATGATTACGTATGCAGGTATGGAGGTGATGAATTCGTTGTCGTCACCTCCAAAAAGACCCGGCAGGCGGAAGAATTAATCATAGGAATCATCGACAATATAGCTGATCATACAATCAAAACGGGGTTTCCAGTCACGGTTTCTGCAGGTATAAGCGGAGGGAAACGCAAGTACAACAGAAATACCGTAAGACAGAAAAATATTGTTGAAAACCTGATAAATAAAGCCAGCCTTGCATCAACCAGAGCAAAGTCAATGGGAGTTAAGTACCTTACTGTCTAATGTTTTCAAGCAAGGCAACATTTCCAGGCATAATTGCTACAGAACATTACATGAATTTACCCTCCTGCACTGCGCCCAGTTCCGCAGATCACTAATACCCAATAATATGACTATCAGTGATCAAGCCACTGCAACATGCCTTTCTAAGATGACGATATACAATACAGCTTAGAAAATGAGCGTGATATTCCCGCCCTTCCTACTCTTTTTTATAATCACTACAAACTCATCAGCTCGACTGACATGTCGGGTGAACATGCAAAAAGCAACCCCCTTAGGGGTTGCTTTTTGTGACCTAGGACATAGACTGGCATTAAGTCTCTGGGGTTTTCTTAGTCTAAAATTTTTAGTGTCTTTATAAGGAAACCGAGTTTGCAGAATGCTTACATTATTTTATTGATATCAGTTCTATTTATATGAGTTATACTTATTATTGATGACTTAATTGATTTGTTATCATGTTATTGATTTTGGAGCTAAAATCAATAAATTTATTTAATATAATAAATTCAGAATATTACAAGTTTATTGTGACTAGTTGCACAAACTTGCATGAGCAAATATAATCATTATACAAAATGGCTTCTTAAAGAAATTGCCTTAACGCGGGGTGTTATAATGATGAACTCAATACCTCTTACACCATCACGGGACAATTTGATTTCGCACCGGGGGAGCTAAAGTCCATTTTCAAGCGGGCAGAAAAGGAAAGCATATTTATTGCATTGCATAAAAATGGACAAACCCTTACAAACAGCATCGGCAAATGCTATTTCTTCTTCTTTATATTTTCTGTCATACTATAATGCCCCCCGTTGTCAAGACACGAAAAAGATTTTGTAAGTTATTCTCCTTTCCGTGTTTGTGTGTTTTTACGACCCCTACCCGCCCTTGACAACGAGCCTCTGCTCGCGTATTCAAGCAGGCA
>Ga0209347_1000262_pt1 | contig 143444 bp, 134 predicted proteins | sample AutmiccommuBRH23_FD_187382 | JGI IMG/M metagenome (GOLD analysis project Ga0209347, IMG submission 187382) | Deep subsurface microbial communities from Mt. Terri, Switzerland - Autotrophic microbial communities BRH/23 (SPAdes) (version 2) | ecosystem: Environmental > Aquatic > Deep subsurface... | reverse complement strand
ACAACCATTGCGGTCTGGAATTGTATCGATAAATGGAAATGAAGTGGTTGCGAAGCCAAATGTGCCTATTGAAACAAAAACTCTTATCAAAAAGTTAATTTCAGGTCACTAATTTGAGAAACTCAGGTTTTATCCTGTTTATTTCGTTCCAACAAAAACCAAATAGCGAAAATTTAACAACATCATCAAATCTTCAAATCTGAAAGAAGCAGAAAGATTCTCACGTAAATAGGCATTTGCAGGCAGTGAATCAAATTTTCATTGGGTGATTATGTTATAATCCCAATCAATGCAAAAGCACTTATTACTGATTTTTTCTATTCTTTTCCTCGCATTGGGGGCCAGTACATTCTATGTAGCTGGAAATGTTTCCGCCAGTATTGATCCTCAGGTCTATTATTTCACGCCCACGGCCCAACCGGATGGACGTATTATTTACACAATTAAAGAAGGTGATACTTGTATCAGCATTTCTTTGTTAAACAATGTCTCTGAGGATCAGCTACGTCTATTGAATGATCTCGGGGGAGATGGATGTCTGTTTTTAAGAGTGGGACGAGAATTGATTCTGGGAACTGTCGAACAAGAGACAAGCCCAGGACCAGAAATGACCGCAACCGCAATTCTTCCCTCTCCGACCCCTTTTAATGGTACCGGTGATATTTGTGTGCTTTTGTTTGAAGATATCAATGGCAATACATTAATTGATGATGCATCTGTTGAATTACCACTGGCTGGTGGTGCAGTCAGTATCAACGATCGTATGGGCAATGTCTCCAAAACCGAGTCTACAAACAACATGGAAGAAATTTGTTTCACAGAACTGGATGAAGGTAATTACACCATCAGCGTGGCGATCCCCGCCGGATACAACCCAACCATGCGAACCAGTGCAACTTTGAAACTTAACGCCGGAGACACCGTACGAATTGATTTTGGTGCACAAATCAGCAGTTCCGGAGAGGTGGAATTACAGGAAAATCCCCAAACCAGCCGTTCACCCTTATTGGGGATCCTGGGGGGTTTAATTCTGGTTGTGGGTCTGGGCTCCGGTATTTACGCCATCCGGTTACAACGGCGATAATCCGTTTTTCCCTACCATTTCGTGCGTTGTTCTTTCCAAATATCAGCTTCGTTATGATATCCAGCCTGTTCCCAAAAACCTTCGTGGTCTTCCTTTAAAAATTCAAGTCCACGAATCCACTTGGCACCCTTCCATAAATATGGTGTCTCAAGATCATCCCGTCCAGGAATCGCTCCTACCACGCCGCGCAAGGGATAACCATGATCAGACGAAAGTGATTGACCGTTGTAATGGGTTGCCAATAAAAAATTATCCTGCAGCATGACTGATAAAGGCAGGTTGGTGGTATATCCATACTCAGCGTGCTGGACTACATATTGGGCTTCGGGTTTTATTTTCAGCAAGCCTATAGCGATCATACTGCTTATCAAAACACCTTCCCATTCTGTATCAAACATGCTCCAGCGTGTGACACAATGGAGATCCATTCTGATCGTTGAGCGTGGCAGCTGATTAAATTCTTCCCAATTGAGGGTCAGTGGCTGCTCAACCAGCCCCCAAAATTTTAATGTCCATGTGGTGAGATCGACAGAAGGAATGGGACCATAATGCAAAACAGGAAACTTTTGTGTCAGGGATTGACCGGGTGGCATTCGTCCTGATTCCCGCATTTTGTTTTCATCTTCTTTTCGCTTAAATGGATTGAACATACTATCTCCTGTTCCCAAATTATAACGGAAATCCAAGAAATCAATTGGCAGATTGATTGGTTGAAGGTGATACAACCTGATAATTGAATCTTTTCATCATAGCGGCCAGAGTGTTTTTGAGATAATCCTCTAAAATGTATTAATTACGGATATGTGGAATCAGTCGGACCAGGGGTTGGCCATTCGGGGTAACCGGAATCACCAGGGGTGGGTGTTGGACCACCCGGGTAATTTCCAAGCGTTACGGTTGGTTGGGGCGTTCCCTGGGCAGAGGTTGGCATTGGGGTTATTGTTGGAAATACAAACGTCGGTTGCATCGTCGCCAACGTCGCCATAGCTGTTAATTGAGCAGAATTCGGAGTGGCAAATTGCACCCAACTGGTGGGTGTAGGTCCCACTCCACTGGCGATAAAGGTAATGTCATCTACATATTCAATTGCTCCAATACAACCTTTTTCCAGACGGCTGGACACATTTTCCCAGTTCAGATATCCATATTGACGATAAGCCAATTGGATGGCATTGCTCAAACAGCCAGAACCAGCGTTGTAGTTAACCAACGTAAACCGCCAGAGATCCTCATAATTGCTGACCTGACCTGGGTCTTTGCTGGTCACATTCCGGATAATCTTACCAACCTGTTCACAGTTAGCAATCATTCCTTCAGCAAAGATGCGGACGGAGAAATTTGCCTGTGATAAATCAATCCCCACCGGGCAATCAGGGCAGGTAGAGTTAACTTTGGTGACGAGTGCACCACGAAGCATTGCCTGGTCCTTTTCCGATATATTTCCAAAGCCCAGATCACAACGCTCATTACTTAAAACAAGTGGGCAAAATTGATGAAAGAAACTCGGGTTCCAGAGCAAGACTGTGTCTGCACCATTTTCGGTCAGTTGACCTAATCCTGCTTCTCGATAGTTTTTATAAATTCCAGGCCAGAACTGGCTTTCGCGACTGAACACATTCTTAAGTAATTGTGCGGGAACACCTGATTCAACTGCTGAAGCCATGATCTCTTCGTTAAACATATTTTGCCAATCCACCACCTGTGCATAGGCTTCCTGAACGCCACAGGCGTTGGCTACTAAATCTCGATTTAATCCACCATTCGGACAGAAGCTGGCATCTACCTGGCCGGATGAAATCAACATGCCAGCCAGATAATAGAAAGAGACATTGGTATACAATTCGCCCACATCAGGAGGAGTAAGCAACCATGGCGGAGGACCACCAATCTCCGGGAATACCTGCCATGTTTCCGAACAGCTGGCGGGCTGGGTACCGCGCCATTGGCTGGAAATTACGTCCAAATACCATAAATGTTGATCATTCGCTCTTCCTTCCGGGTTGGTAAAATCACCCCAGGGTCGCAGTCGTACCAACGCTTTATAAATCTCGCTCGCATCGCCAAAAGATGAGTCAGCCCAAAATTCAATCTGGACGCCATTCGAGCCTGTTGGATGAAGGGGCAAATCACATAAATCAGATGGACAACTAAAGGGAACGCCATCAATTGTGCCCTGAATTCGAATAACAGCCTCATTGGCAAGAGGTTCTTCCCCAATAAATCTCAAGTTAGGTAAACTGGTACACGTGTTTTCAGGAGGGATAAGTTCGCAGTTGGAGATTGCCAACCAGACTTGTGGAAGTGGTAATTCCACATCTATTACACGTTCTCTAGGGTAAGCTTGGAAATAACTCACATAAGCACCGGGACATTGATTAACATCTCCAGAATCAGTCAGATTACAGGGTTTTGCATTGGTCCATTCCCTTGCTTTGGATACTCCGCACCAGGTTTCCACTTCATCGGCTGTTGGCAAACCAGTATGTTCCACTAAAAATCGACAGGTGATCTCATTATCTTTCCAGCGAACCAGCCACCACTCATGGGCAACATAATCAACGACAATGGCCGTCATGCGGTGGTATTCTTCCTCCTCTTTGGGCTGATCTTCGGCATAGGCAACAGACGGCCAGAGTGACAATCCACCAAGCAATCCAGCAATCAAGCCCACCATCAGCAATCCCAGGAAAAAGCGATTCACAAAAAAAGCACCTTCCTTAAAAACATAAATAGCGTTGGAAAATTAAAATAATTCCAAAAACGCCCTAATCAAATAAAAAGAATTTGATTTAGTGTAGCATAAATCATGCCGATTAAAAACAGTTTTTGAAGTAATTAATGCAAAAGCATTACTCAATTTTAAGGATAACCATTGGTTGGCGATGGTGTGCTTTGTGCGGGAGTTCCTTCCAATGTGCTGGATGGTGTCAGGGAGGGGCCGCCGGGTGTAATCGTGGAGGTGTAGATGGTAGAGGTGATTGTCGGGGTGATTGTTCTTGTAGGTGTTAAAGTAGGCGTATAAGTACTGGTTGGTGTGGGCGAATTGGTCATTTCATATTCCAGCGTCATAATCAAATCGGAAGATTGTACCGGGTTGGTGGTGAAGTCCAACGCATCCTGAACATAATTCAATAATCTTTCATTACGCGGGAGCAACACAGTGGGATTAACTTCACCGGGAATTTGCCAGGGAATAAAGTCACCGATATTCATTGTAAAGAAACCAAAACGATCTGCCTGCCCAAGCCTTATACCGAGCGGAAGATAATTGAGTAACTGTGGTAGGGTCAAATTGGTCTGAACTGTATTTCGGTAGGTGTAATACAATTCTGAAAGTTCGATCAGTTTTCCACCCCTGGCCATGCTTTGAAAGAGGTGATAAACAACCTGTTGTTGCCGAACTGCCTGATCGCGAATATCAGAATTTTCCCGAAAACTGATAAAACAAAACACATCATCACCGCTAAAATGAACACTGCCTGCAGGAATTCCTCCACACACCTCATAATAATTTCGAAACACATTTACATCAAGACCTTCCAGTTCATCCACAAACCAGGAAAAATCGTCCTTATGGACAAGCACGAATTCATCCGGACGAACGCCTATGTTGTATTCGATAGTGTCAGCGAGCATATCAAAGCCGCCAACCGCAAAGGCAACACTGACACGCTGCATGGTATATCCAGGGATATAAACAAACATTTCAGGTGGTAATGAAAGCAGGGAAACCTTTGCCAGGCGTGGATGATAAAAAGCCAACATGACCACATCAGTTCGGCTGACAAAAGGTGCCTCTTTGCCAGAGCCCAGCAAGACCAACAGACGCACTTCATCTGGGATTGTTAAGGCTGTGACCGGCGGTGGAATGGGTGTGACAGGCGCAATTCGTGGTGTTGGATAGTCAATTCTGGGTTGTCGACCCATCACGACCTCACGGGTTTTTTCAAGCGTTGGCATTGGAATTGGACTGGGAGTAGCACTGAGTGTGGCCATTTGATTACTGGCTGGCGTTGATTGGGGAATACAACTTCCCAGAATCAAAAGCCACAAAATAAGAATGGATATAATCCAACCATTTCGAATGGATTTTGACCTTGAATTTTTCTTTTTACCCCACAATCCCTTAATTGCCATCAATAATCCTCAAGATTGATACCAGCACGACCTAATGCCTGAGTGTAAATGGTCATTAAATTGCCAACCGGCAGGTTTTCAATCCAATCCTCCAAAATAGCTTCAAGCGGTTCAGTGCCAGTAAAATTCCAATGCAGATGATCCAGGAAAATCATCGACAGAACATAAACCCCCTGTTTGAAGGTCTGCAAATCATTAAACGGATCAGGCAATAATCCGCCTTTGTTCAGTAAATGAATTTTCAAGGCTTCTACGATATTTTCTTGTAGGAACTTTTCGATGGACTCTATACCGTGCGTTGGTATTCCTTTTTCAAACGCCAGATGGATGAAGGGATCTTTCGCCAATTCATTCAATTTTCCCGGGGAATTCCAATTCATCACAAATGTTTGGAAGGCATCGTGTAAGGCAAAATCGAAAATTTTCTGATCTGAAAAGGTAATGTCAGTAATGCAGCTATGTTTTGCCAGTCGGATTCCATTGGGAGCGCTGAGTGCGCACAGATAAATATGGATTTCTTCTGGCAGGTTGGCTTGACCGAACATCTCGCGAAGCAAAGACAAATAATTTGACTGTATGGAATATTCTTCCATGGCTGTTTGGCGTTCTTCAATTAATGGCAAACATTCCGATATCCAGTAATCACGGAAGCCAAGCAATTCAAGTTCCTGAATCACCGGCGCCAACATCTGAAATAACAGGAATAATTGATCCTTCTGCGGTAACAATCGTGGAGCATATTGTTCCAATGCTTCCTGAAATCCTTCCGGATCTAAAAAAATGTCGAGTAGCAGTTTTTGATCAAATGTAGGGATTAAAGAAATCGTAAAAGCCAACGGTGGACTGATCAGGGTACTACCCAACAAGGAAGAAATCTGATGGACAATCTGCTTGGAATCCAGACTCAATGGATGCCCAAATTCTGTATAGACCTCGGGGTAGATCTTCAAATAAGCTGGGTCTCCACAGAGAATATTCAACAGGTTCAATAAGTCCAGGTTGTAACAATCATTAAATAATATATCCATTAGCCATCCAGTTGAAAAGTGGTGCCTTGAATGTAATGATTATGCCATTTTAACAAAAAAATTGCCAACCAAGTTAACAAACACTGGTGCGCTTCATGAAGTTGCGCACCAGTTGATTTTCATCGATGGAATGAGGGAGGGCTCCACCGAGGGCTGCGATTTAGTTCTTACTATACCTATTCTAAATCAATCCATCTTCATTTTCACCATACAAAAGTCGATAATTTATTGGTTGAATGTCCAGCTTTCCTCTGGACATTCGACCAGGTAATCATCATTGAGTCAGTCTGCTGGCACTGGAATTGCAGCAGGAATCTCTTCAAATTGTTTAGGCATATGAAACTTTCTCCAGGCGATAGGCATGGCTACCAGCAAGGCAATTGTGGGTAGAATGAAGGGCAACTGCGGATTAAAGGTCTCGTATAACCAGGCACCGATGAACGGAGCTGGTAATGCCACCACTCCTACACTGGTCGAGAAAAGACCAAACGCCAGACCACGCAATTTTTCAGGTACTGCTTTAGAGATCAGAGAGCTGTATGCCGGACCCATAAATGCCGACCCCATACCAAACAAGATATAGGCAATTGCCATGGAAGTGAAATTTTTACTGGTGATGAAAACCACCATCGAAACTGCAAATGTTCCCATACCTGCAACAATAGCGTGCCGTTCACCCTTGCGATCGGAAAGCCAGCCTGTGAAGGTCATCAAAGCCATGGTGACAATGGAAGACATCGAATTCAGAACACCGATTTGGGTGTTGGTGATGCCCACTTCATTGTTCATATAAATTGGGAACAACTGCCCTACCATATTAAAATTTATATCGATAATCCCATCCGTGATCAATATCCAGGTAGCCACACCACCACTCGCCAGCAACACCAACATGGCACCAATACTGGATTTCAAGTTGCTGAAACTGGGTTTTTGACGATTTTGTGCTGGTTCTTCTGTGGTCGGTGATGTGAAAGCTTCAGGCTCTTTATCGTACCTTATTGCCATTCCGATACGCAGAATGGTGGCCAGCGTGAAGAAGCCGGCAGCTACAATGAACATCATGTTATACCCATAGCGGTCGGATAAAAAACCACCTAAAGGCGGTCCCAGCACACCTACCACCGCAAAGGCAGTATCAGCAATACCGTAAATCTTTCCACGATTATTTTCAGAGGATTGCTCCGCAATATAAGCCCGGAAACTAGGCGCAACAAAGGAGCGCCCGATAGCCCCGGTCGCCATGGCTAATAAGCCCCATTCCCAGCTGGGTGCAAGCAGAAAGATCACAAAGGTGAACATGTTAGCAACACTACCAATGGCAACTGCTTTTAAACGCCCAATCGAATCTGACATCCAGCCGCCAAAAATCTGAAACAACAACGGCAATACCGCTGCGATGGTGAAGAATAAACCAACCTGACGCACATCTGCCCCCAGATGCTGTAGGTATAAAGGTAGCAAAGGATCGTACATCATGGCAGCAATGTTAGCCAGGATCATACCGCTCATGAAGAGTTGTAGTCTTCGTGGGAATAGGTTCATGATGGTTGAGACGCGTTTCAATCAATTCTCCTAATGGAATAGTGTTAGCAGATCAGCTTGTTTCTGGATACAGTTGTAACACACTATGGATTTTGATATATCCAATCAAGGTAGAAAGATTACCTGACCTTAAGATCAGATTTTATCTATCCTATCAACCAGGGATATCTCAAAAATTGTATTGAAATCATCTTTCTATGAAGTAAAATTATTAAGACACAATAAAACGAGGATAAAAGAAAAAATCATACCTTCAACCATCTACCCGCAGATAGGGAAGATGTCAAAAATCTGGTAAGCTTAGTCAAGAAAAATTCATGAATATCAGATCTTTTTTTCAAACAATTTTCTACATTCAGAAAGGATCCATGTAAATGACAAAAGAATTTCACAGACCAGAAACCTGGTCAAAAGCCCACCAACTTTTGAAGCGCTCTGATGTTCATACGGTTCCACTTACCGTCAGTCCGCGCCCAACAGCACTGAATGATCGCGATGCAGATGCCTTTGTCGATCTCGAGAAATTGTCTCTCCAATATATCCAGATCGGTGAAGATAACCGGGTTCACATCGGTGCGATGACCACTTTGCAAGATTTGTATCTATCCGAACTGGTCAAATCACAAGCCAACGGCGTCCTGACTGAAGCAGCTTATCTTTCTGCAACACTGGGATTGCGTAATCTGGCAAGCATCGCAGGAACCCTGACCGATCCTGAAAATCCACCGGATGTGCCTCTGGTTCTGATGGCACTGGATTCGATGGTCACTGTTCAAAAAGAAGAGAACCAGATACGGCTGGTGGCATTACATGAATGGATGAAAGATTGCAACAATGTTCTTCTTCCAGGAGAAGTGATTCTGGAGGTCAGTTTTCCAGTGCATACCGCTGCCAGTGGTGCTCTGGTACGTGTCAGCCGCACCCCCCGTGACAAAGCAATTGTTGCAGCTGCAGCCGTGTTATCGGTTGAGAATGGTGTTTGTTCCCATGCTGGGCTTGCATTGGCGGGTTCCAATCCGATTGTTGTGCGCTTGCTGGATGCAGAATCCCTGTTAACCGATAATGCTTTGTCCGCCGAATTATTTGAGCAGTGTGCTTCTCTGGCTGAAAAACAGGCTGATCCAATTGGTGATTATCGTGGCAGTGTTGCCTATCGAACAGCAATGGCTTCAGTTCTCACCCGCCGTGCATTGCACCAGGCTTTCAAAGTATAGATTAAGGAGGACAGATGAATATAATTTTCAAACTTAATGGAAAAGATACCGACCTGGTAGTAATCCAGGATGAAAGTCTTCTGACTGCTCTGCGGCGTGCTGGCGTCTGGAGTGTCAAACATGGTTGTGAAACCGGTGAATGTGGTGCCTGTTCGGTCTTAATGGATGGCAAACTTGTACCAAGTTGTATCATAATGGCACCTCAAGCAGAAGGACACGAAATAGAAACGGTGGAAGGCTTGAGTGAGGTTAACACCATCCATCCAATTCAGAAAGCTTTCACAGAGATGGGTGCGGTTCAATGCGGTTTTTGTACACCAGCCATGATTCTGGCAACAAAAGCCCTGATCAATAAAGATATGTATCCTACCTTAACGGTTGCACGTGATGCCCTCAGCTCGACGATTTGTCGTTGCACCGGTTACGTAAAACCTGTTGATGCAATTATGCGTGCTGCAGCCATGCTGCGCGGTGAAGAAGTACCACCCATTGATGGTGGCGGTATTCCGATGGATATCGCTTTTGGCCTTACTGGAGAGTCCGATCTGGGGCGAAACCTCCCCGATTTCATGGGTGGAGATCATTCCGACCAGAGTGTTAAAACCAAACCGGATGTAAAGGTAGCACCATGGGTAACGCCAGAATCCCAAACTGATGTGGTGGGCCGCCCCGAAATTAAGGTGGATGCTGTCAAGCTTGCAAAAGGAAAACCTGCTTTCACAGACGATATCAACCTGCCGGGAATGCTTTACGCTGAAATGTTGACCAGTCCGCATGGGCATGCCCGTATCCTGCACATTGATGTATCCAAAGCACGCGCATTGCCTGGAGTGCATGCCGTATTAACCTATAAAGATATACCGCGGGTGCTGTATGCCTCAGGTGGACAAACCTGGCCAAACCCAACCCCCTGGGACCAGGTTTCGCTGGATAATAAAGTTCGACATGTTGGCGATCGGGTAGCCGTGGTGGCTGCTGAGAACCCTGAAATAGCTCGCGAAGCGATTAAATTGATTGATGTCGATTATGAAGTCCTGCCGGTTGTGCTCGATCCACGAGATGCCGGAAAACCTGGTGCGCCAGTAATCCATGATGAGCCGGATGCTTATGGCATCCCGGATGCCAGCCGTAACCTGGTCAATACGGTGGATGCAACCTATGGCGATGTGGATTCTGTGTTTACAACCTGTGACCGCATCTTTGAAAACACATATTACACCCCCAAACAACAGCATGTGCATATTGAACCACATATCTGCATCACCTATTGGGATGAGGATGAACGTCTAGTAGTACGAACCTCCACCCAGGTGCCCTTCCATGCCCGGCGTATGCTGGCTCCATTGATTGGTTTACCAATCAAACGCATCCGGGTGATCAAACCACGGATAGGCGGCGGCTTTGGCGGCAAGCAAGAGATGTTGATCGAAGACCTGACTGCCCATCTGACACTTGCAACAAACCGACCGGTAAGACTGGAATATACTCGCGAACAGGAATTTACCAGCTCACGCTCCCGTCATCCCATGTATGTGACTTTCAAGGTTGGAGTAATGAACGATGGCACTATTCGTGCTCTGGATATGAATGTCATCTCCGATACGGGTGCTTATGGTTCACATTCTCTGACCGTTGCCAGCGTCTCCGGCTTACGTGGCCTTTCCACCTATAAAGCGGATGCACTGCGCTTCCATGCTGCGATCTACTACACAAATAAAGCCCCTGCAGGTGCCTTCAGAGGTTATGGAGCACCACAAGGGATGTTTGCTCTCGAGGTAATCGTGGATGAAATTGCCCATTCCCTCGGCTTTGATCCGGTGGAATTCCGCCGTAAAAATGCCGTGGGAGTCGGTTCGCATATTCCAATTTCCACTGCACTGGGTGAAGGCGGTACGATTGAACAATATGTAATGAGTTGCGGACTGGATGAATGTTTTGATAAAGCAGCAAAATCCATCCAATGGGAACGTCGTAATGATCCTAAATGGAGGGTCGATCCAGAACGACCACACATCCGCAGAGGATTGGGTGTGGCGACTTGTATGCATGGGACAGCTATTCCCGGTCTGGATATGGGCGGTGCCTCGATCAAAATGAATGACGATGGCAGCTTTAATGTGCTCGTTGGCGCAACCGACCTCGGAACGGGTTCTGATACCGTAATCGCTCAGATTGTGGCCGAGACACTGGGTTGTACCTTGCAGGATATTATCATCTACTCTTCAGATACGGATATGACCCCCTTTGATGTTGGTGCGTATGCTTCCAGCACCACTTTCATCTCCGGGGGTTCAGCCAAGAAGGCAGCAGAGATTGTTCGGAAACAGATCATTGAACGCGCAGCCAAGATGTTGGAGACGACAACCGAAGGTATGTACTTGCGCCACCAGCAAGCTTTTGCTGCGGATGGGCGCTCCGTTACACTGGAAGCAGTAGCTTTGAACAGCCTGCATACCGTCGATCAGCAACAAATTATGGGGACAGCTTCGTTTATGTCCAATTATGCACCGCCTCCCTTCGGAGCTCAGTTTGTTGAGGTTGAAGTGGATACCGAGACCGGCATGGTGCGGGTTCCGCGCATGGTGATGGCAGTTGACTGTGGTACCGCAATCAATCCTGTGACTGCTTCCGGTCAGATTGAAGGCGGCCAACTTCAGGCATTGGGAATGGCAATCTCTGAAAGCATGGAATACGATCAAGAAGGAAATGTGCTGCAGAAACGTATTGGTGATTATCGCATCTATGAGGCTGATGAATCCCCTGAGATTACCGCTATCCTGGTGCCAACCTACGAACCAAGTGGCCCGTATGGTGCCAAAGCTGTTGCGGAAATTCCGATGGACGGTGTTGGACCTGCTGTTTCAAATGCCATATTCGATGCCATTGGCGTTCGCCTGCGTGAATTGCCGGTATTGCCAGAAAAAGTCTGGAAAGGCATTCAGGAAAAATAATTTTTATTGGGGTGTCCAGTCGGACACCCCAAATTTTATTTTAAAAAATCATCTCCATCGTTTTACCACGTTCTATGAGAGTCTTCTGTTCATCCTCAGAAAGTTGTGTGAAATGCTCGCACGCTTGCAACACCATCGGTATAACGGTGACATCTCCAGCCATGCACAATCCAGTCACATCCTGAGACAGTACAAAGTTAACAGACTCCTGAATAGTTTGGAGGATGTGAAAAGGTTCGTACCAGGTGGTGTGTGTTTTTTGCTTTTCATTCCAGGGAGCACGGGCCACAGATTTGATTATCATTGTTCCAATACGCCTGGCTTTACATTCCCGCAGCAATTCAAGCGCTCCCATGCGGTATTCATCCTGAGCAAACAAAGCATAATTGAGTGGGAACATGATCGTATCAAAATCGAAGCGCTGGATTGCCTGCAGAAATAACGCGGGTGACTGCATGCCATGCCCGGTGATCCCCAGATAGCGGGTTATGCCTTCCTCACGGGCTTTCATCAGGGTCTCAATCACACCGCCTTTGCGCAAGGCAGCATCCAGCTCTTCCTGGGTGGTAATGGCATGGATTTGATAGAGATCAAATTGCTCCACCTGCAGTCGTTTTAAGGATGCCTGCATTTCATTCCAGGCTCCTTTTGCTGAGCGCTCCATTGTTTTACAACCGAGAAAGAAACGCTGACGTTCTCGCTTCAACCAGGGTCCCATTCGATCTTCCGCAACACCATAAGAAGGTGCAATGTCAATATGATTGACACCTGCAACAAGAACCTGTTCCATTACCTGATTCGCCATGGATTGAGTGATATCCCAAAAGGCTGCCCCGCCAAATATTGCTACACTAGAAAAATGACCTGTTCTGCCCAATTCTCGCTTTTCCATCTGTTCCCTCCTTAAGATTACTGTTTTCGATTTTTCAACAAAATACCGACTAACCCAAATTTATTAAGATGCTCTGATTATATTTAATAGTATACCCAAATGATCAACCACCAGATCAGGTTGATACTCTGAATTGACAAGATCAGAGCGTTTTGATTCGCCACTCAAAACCAAAACAGTCTGTAATCCAGCCTTACCGAGCGCTATATCTGTATATAAACGGTCTCCAACCATGCAAATGGCTTCTGCCGCTAGACCCAGACGTTCCTTTAATGCGTTGACAATTGGAGGATTTGGTTTCCCAATAATAAAATCAGGTCGCCGTCCAGTGGAAGCTTCTACGAATGCGATCATGGCACCAATATCCGGCATGACACCCTCTTCGAGCGGGCAGTTGATATCCTGGTGTGTGGCGAAGTAAGGCAACTCAGCACGCACCTCATCACATAATCGCCACAATTTCTCGTAGGTCAGGGTGGTATCAAACCCCAATATCAATGCCTGCGGAGTAAAAGTCGATAATTTGAATCCATGTGATTCAAATTCTTTTTCCAACGCTGGTGTGCCGATCAGATCGATATTTTGGATGTGCGGAAATTGTTGTTTTAAGAAGACAGCAGTTGCTTCCCCTGAGGTGAAAATCATACTTTCATCGACATCCATTCCCAGACTGTTCAGTTTTTCAGCATACAAGCTGCGATCTTTGGAGGAATTATTGGTAAGAAAAAGATAGGGAATTTGCTTTAGTCGTAAATGTTCTACAAACTCCATGGCACCGGGCAACAAACGATCACCCAAAAAGATGGTGCCATCCATATCAAGCACAAAAGCTTTTACCCCAACCAATTTGCCAGTATTGCGATGCACCATTGTTCAGTCTCGCCATCGCAGCATTTTGGAAAACCAACTACCTTCTTCCTCTTCCTGGAAAGTGCTGAAAAGTTTCGCATTTTGTCCATTGATCATCACCGGGAAACGTTCAGCACCCAGGACCAGCATTGCGCTCCATACCGGCACCAGAACCAATTTATATTGCTCCACCGTGACCCTGCGTGTGTTAAGTTGTAAATTACGGATTGGTTTAATATTCTCATCCAACAGATTTTGATGTTCAGCATCCAATACCACTTTTCTGGCGCTGATGGCAGCATCACCCGCTGGACGGTCATAACTCTCCGCCATCCAATTGGCCAGATACTGGTCTTCGAATGGCAGGAGACCATTAAAATCGAAGCTATTGATCAGCTCGTTCATCAAGCGGGGGCATTTCCTGGTGGCTGGGACTCGAACATCGTCGTGAAAGATAGTCTTGGTACTGGATTGCGGATACCATTGGCGATTTTCCATTTCTTCCAATTGCCAATCGATAAAACCACCAATATCAAACGTCCACATTGGCAAATAGATTCCCTGCAATGCTTCAAATTTTCCCTCACCAGGCGACTTGCTGGTTTGCCACCATTTAATCAAATATTGATACGCCATTGGTTCCGTAAGATGAAACGGGATAATCGCCCTAGGTAAAAGGATCTCACGTTCTTCTTTATGCACTACCGCATAATTGGACTCACAGAAAGGGCATTGCCACGTGAGTTGTTTTGGTGGAATGATAAATTCAGCTCCACAGCCAACGCAAAGGGAAATCTGGGTGTTGACCGCATTGGATTGTCCCTGCCCGGTGGCTAATGCTATCAGAAAATTCTCTTCTTCAATCGGCCTGCCTGATTTTTCTCTTAAAGATTTTGTCTCACAATTTTCACAAAGCAGAGACAATCCATCGGGCGCAAAGGTCATACGGCCACCGCATTGAGGACAAACGAAGCGATCCAGCTCCCCAGCCTCAACTAGATGGGCGTTTTGCCTTGGCAGGCGATCCGGATCAATAATCTTTTCCTCAACCAGTTCGCCATCCAGAATCGCCAGTTGACGACGGGCTCTGCCTTCGGTTGGATCCATCGCCAAAATCTTTTCAATCCAATTCCTTTGTTCGGCTTCGGTTGGAGAGACCAGACTTAAATAATACATGGCATCAATTTGTTCTTTTACAGGTGGATCCTGATACAGATAGCGTTCCAGGTATCGATATGCCAATTGTTTTTCACCAACTTTGGCGGATGCGATACCGTGTACCAATAAATCTCTTGAATGGGGGCTATAGCTGATGGGTTTTTTCATTTTTTTATCTCACTGGAAATGCATGCTGATAATCAATTGTATCAATCTTCCGGGAAAATCATTGATAATGAGCCATATTTTACACCAAAGCTGAAACTAGTCCAATGATACCCCCGCCCAAAATCAACCAGGTTGAATTGACGCGAAAGCGGATTAACAAAATTGCAGAGATCAATCCGATGAGAATCGTGAGTGGATCAATCAGAGAAGAACGTCCCAATTGCACAAGAACCGCTGCCATGAGTCCCAGAGATACAGCGTTGATGCCGTCCAGCAGACTGCCAAAGAATTTTGAATTTCTCAATTTGGGGATCAATGGTGAAGAAAGCGCTACAAACATAAACGAAGGCAGAAAAATTCCCAGAGTTGCCAGTAAAGCACCAGGCACACCAGCCAGAATATATCCAATGAATGTTGCAGTGGTAAAAACAGGACCTGGCGTGACCTGCCCGATTGCGATGGCATCAATCAATTGTTGGTCTGTCAGCCAGCCAAAATTTACGACAAGATCGGAGCGTAGAAATGCCAGCAGAACATAACCGCTACCATACAGAATGGATCCAATCTTTAAAAATGTGAAAAATAGGATTGGCAGCTGAACGCTGGAAATTGTCTGGGGAAATGCAACCAGTAACGAACCAGGCAAGGCGATTCCGGCAAATTGTTTTGTCTGCATACTCTTAAAATTCTTCAGTAAAAGTAGGGCAAACCCGCCACCAAATAATAATGCGATCTCATTCACACCTAACCAATAAAGAACCATCACACCAAGCACACCAATTCCCGTAATCCTGTCTTTTATCGCCTTTTTTCCAAGACTCCATAAAGCCTGCAAAACAATCGCGATCACCACTGGTTTGATGCCATATAGCAGCCATTCAGCCTGAGGATATGATCCATACTGAACATACAGCCATGCCAACCCGAGCACAATCAGCACTGCTGGAAATATAAAGCTTATTCCGCCCAAAATCAATCCGCGCCAGCCTGCATGCTTTAAGCTGATATGGATCGCCATTTCAGTTGAATTGGGACCAGGGATAAGATTTGTTGCGCCAATCAGATCGAGGAATTCCTGTTCATCCAGCCATTTGCGACGCTTAACCACCTCATCATGCATCATACCGATATGTGCAGCCGGTCCGCCAAATCCGGTGATACCCAGCTTGAGGAAAAGTAACATGACTTCTTTTAAATTACCAGGGTGTTTTGACTGCGTTGGTTGACTCATTTTTTATCTTAGAGAGATAGATTGAAAAAATATAAATCATATTAATATGATCTGACATACCATTGCTGGCTTTCCATCACCCAACCTTCCGCTTCGTCAAAATAATTCCGAATCTTCCACCAGGTTTCTTTTCCAACCAGCACAGGGCCGTCAATGATTTCCAGATAGTCATCCACCGCCAGGGTCTGTACTACATCAGCTGAACGGGAAGGTTCTGCTCGCATATTCAAAGGCGGATCACCACCTTCTTCAGTAATCACATAAATATCTCCAACCCTGAATGCGAGCACCTCTCTGACCATTCCGCCGGGCATCAGAAAGTTGACAGTCCAGGCGGGAAGGCGGGGAGGATTTTGTTTTAAATTTACACGCCAGACTTCATCTGTCAGTCTGTCTTCGCGTGGTTGGATGAATTCATAATAACTGAGCACAGCTCCCTGGGCAACAAATGTTTCGCCATTTATGGGAACAGCCACAAATATTCGGTTCAGGTAACCCACCCCAACTTCCATTATTTCATCTTCAAATCCCGAGACTGCTGCAATAACCGGGATTGGTTTAGGTTTCATTGAATCCCCCATATACCCCTGGGGATCTACACACTCTTTGTATTCCAGACAAACCGTTATCCGATAGTAATCATCTTCCGTCAGAGTTCCACCTTGCAATTCACGTTCCGCAATATCACCAAAGCTTTCCATTTTCTCCGCCAATTGAGACAGGAAACGCATGTATTCCTGCAATCCTGGTTGTCCCAGATATTCCGATTGCACCCAACTGCGAGCCTGCCAATCGAATAAGTAGGAATTCAATCCATCGAATAAGGTGCGTGTTGCATATGCAAGCCGGTAATAGACATTCGGATTGGGTTCCACATAGGCTGGTGCCGGTCCGGATGCTGGCGGACCACCGCCTCCCAACCCTTCCGGCATTTTCGCATATAAAATCGTGTCATGCTTTAATTCCGCCCAACTGGAAAGCATTGTGTTGATATCTTTGTAACGCCAGGCATTCGTCAGCATAAAGGGTGGATAGCTGACTCCTTTGGGCTCAACCTGTGACAGAAACGCATATTGCCAGCCACTGTAAAAACGTTCAGTCCAGGACTCTTGTGGTAATTCAAAGACCAGATCCTGCATCTTTTGAAGTTGTAGCGAATAGTTCTGGTAGCGCGTTTGTCCCGCCAATTCGAGACTGTTTTTTGCCTCCGGCGATCCAAAGGCAGCAGCAAGGTCCAGTCCTTTGGGAAAAGACCGCTGGGATACTTTATCAGAAATTAATTGCTGAAAGATCATTGCATCCAGGGTAAAGCGCTGCCCCAAGAAGCGCCAATCACGTTCAAATTCCATTTCCAATGATGTATCCTGAAATGTTGAACTGATTTGAGGGGCTGGCAATTCCTCCACCCGGGATTGGAATTCTTTCCAAGCCGCTTCATCCTGCAAGAGTTCCAGATAAAGATCCGAACCATAGACACTTTCCATCAAGGCATGCAGCTCGATTGGGCCAGGGTCATCCGATGGACCGATAATAAAATCGAGCATTTCATGGATATTCAACCAGGTTTTATAGGCAGGCGCTCCTTCCATCTCAGCTTCGCGTAATGCCAATGTGATCAGTAAGGGTGCTCTACTGGGGGATGTAGATTGATCATTCAGACTTCGCAAGGGAAACGCCACCCGTCCAAACCAGGTCATTCCGCGAAAATAATGTTGGAGTTCCTCACTACCCGTATAATGCCCCACTGGTCGATAAGCACCATAATCATCGATAAAGCCCGTGATCAATGCAGATTCTGCTTTTCCCCCTTCGGCTTTAATCTGTGCAAGTTGAGCTGCGATCATCGACTCAATCTCGGTAGTTAATTCATATTCAGGTGCAAATAATTTGAGCGCAACCGCAAGGTAATTGCGCGCCAACAAAGCATCAGTTTCCAGGTTGCTGCCCAGGCTTTTTTGATAATACTCTCCGGTCTTGAGATAAATTGATTCCAACAGTTGTATCATCACCGGGCGAATCGCCTCTTTTTCCAATGCTTCCAGTAAGTCATTGAATGTGACATGCAGGGCATGATAGACTGCATCCGTGGTCAGAAAATATGGCTGTCCCTGCACCTGGGAAACTGAACGGCGAATATCACCGAAATGCTCCTCCTGACTATCAATTACCACAAATCCATTCTGAGCCAAAAAAATCTGTTGCTCAACAGTCAGACCACCAATCACATCACGATTCTGAATACCACTCAATAGAACTGGTAGTGTGCCGCCAGAAAAAGTATTACCGGTTGGATCATAAGTACTCAACGGTCGGGATGAAAATTGAGACCAGGCGTTAAGCTTTAAGTCAACTGGTTTAGAGACGGGTCGGGCTGTTATAAAAGGCCCAGGTGTATCGGAAATCGCAGGCTGGATAGTGCTTTCCATCGTTGGTGCGTCAACTGTCGGAGTGACCGCTGGTACAAACATCTGACAGCCAACAACGATAAAGATCAAAAGAAGCAAAAGCCATTTTTTCTTTTGCATAGAACCTCCAGTATGAACCCTTCAAGACTAAAAAAAAGAACTTACTATCGATTATATTCAATTCTGATTTTGGAAAAAATTGAATCATCTCAATAAATCGGGATTGGCAGGTATCACGCCCAAAAACATCCTGACGGCTATGATGAAAAGATACAAAAAAATGATATTAAGGATTATTGTATTTACTACTTGCTTTTTATCGTTGTTTTTTGTTACGATAGAGATAAATATACAAAGGGATTTTTATGGCCTATCCAATTCAGGCTAATTCATGGGTTTTATATCTGATCATTCTATTCTGCCTGGTTTTTGTGGGAATAGGGGTATGGATGCTGATCAAGCTTTTTCACAATCTGACACAGGCGAAACAAAGCGAGCATTGGCTCACTACAACCGGAAAGATTATTTCATCAGAACTTGATTCACAGACCAATACCGATGAGGAAGGATACAGCACCACAACATACATCGCTCGAGTCTTATTTGCCTATGAAGTCTCAGGGGTTCCTTACCAGGGAGACTGCATCAATTTTAATTATGGTATGCGTACCAGTAATCTTCGGATTCAACAATCGATTGTTGAACAATATCCTGAAGGTAGTGCGGTAACGGTTTATTATGATCCCGAAAAAACTGACCAGGCAGTGCTTGAACGCAAGGTAAATGGTGCCTTCACCACCCTCCTGGTTTCAGCAATTTTTATTTTGATTGGCATTATTGTAGCTTTGACCTCTCTGGGTGTTAATCCGCCCGCTTTTTTGAAGTCAATCCTGGGAAATTAGATCTTCAGGCCATTCACCGAGTTCCATAAAACCAGCCGGGGGTGCACCAAGGGCTTGAATCAGACGTGCCCAGTAATTCACCTGTGCAGCTGTGGTTGCCAGAATGACAATTTCTCTTTCTGTGAAGTCTGCCTTGATTTGTTGCATCAATCCATCCGGAAAATTCAAAGGTGTGCTGGAAATCAGCCGGGTATAGGTCAGAGCCAGATGCTCTCTTTCAGTAAATGTCGAAACTTCATCCAGCGCAATCAACCCCTGAATAGCTGACAATTCATCATTACTGATCTTATAATCCTGAAATCGCTGGCTGTTCATATCAATACAGAAAGGACATGCGGTGCTGAAAGAAGCCTGCATGCGGACTAATTTGAGCATGCGGGTACTTAACGCACCATCCGAATGTGCTACCATGGCTTCCATTACGCCGGAAGAGAAAGCTGCTTTGGGATACCAGGCTAACAGTCGCGGTGGTAATAAGTCTTTTTTGGCTACACGGCTTGCAAACCAGAGACCAATCTTAAGCCAAATCGGAATTCGTTTTGGAGGAGCGATCAAAGCTTGCCCGATCATCGTTTCACATAGACCGAACGACGATATCGAAGTGCCGACCAATCCTCATCGATTGCGACCATGCGAACTGGTTGATAGCCAGCCGTTTCGATCACATCCCAGCCATTATCACGGTTAAAATCAGCTTTGTGTTTTTTGGATGTGCCCTTTGGATAGACAAACCAGATCAGTACATCCCCGCGTGCTTTGGCAGCTAATTTTTGAGAGATTTCGTCTACCTCCTTTTTTGTTGTGACAAACACCAGGGCAAAATCAATTTCCTCCACATCCATAAGGTTGCGCTTTATAGATACATCCGAAAGGAATGCCAGTTCACCTTCAAAACTATTTGGAGCATTTAATACCAGAATTTCTTTTTGATTTTTGAGATTTAATTTTTGAAAAACTCCTGCCATATATCCTCCTGATTACAAATCAATTATCACACAGCCTGGAGAAGATTTATTTAATTTGTAACAGGTAAAATATCAACTCAATAATGAGTTGTTGGTAGGTGTTTTTGACAAATTTCTGAGCCCTGTTTTTTGGCTATTCTTCATAACCATCGCTATAATTAATTTGATCCCCTATCAAATTCAAGGAATTTCCATGAACAACTCCCTCATCCAACGTACTCCCTTGTCTATTCGAACATGGTTCGTGATTGCCTTGCTTTCCCTTTCCGGGCAAATTGCGTGGGGAGTAGAAAACGCATGGTTCAATACCTTTGTTTTCGATACATTAACCCCTGATCCGCGGCCAATTGCCTGGATGGTGGCGATAAGCGCCATCACCGCTACCATTACCACCCTGCTGATTGGCACCCTTTCCGATAGAACCTACACCCGTTTTGGTCGCAGACGTCCTTACATTTTGTTCGGTTATATCATCTGGGGAATCATTACAGCAGCATTTCCAACTGTATCACTACTCCAGCCAATTGGATTAGCAGTATTCATGGTGATTGTTGCTGATGCGATCATGACCTTTTTTGGATCCGCCGCCAATGATGCCAGTTTCAATGCCTGGACAACCGATATCACCGATACCACTAATCGTGGTCGGGTGGAAGGTTTAATTCAAATGAGTGTGTTTGTCTCTTTCATCCTGACGACTGCATTAGCTGGGATGGTAATCGAGCAGTTTGGTTACTTTGTCTTCTTTTATGGGCTGGGTGGTTTTGTCGCGCTCACTGGCTTTGTTGGTGGCTTTCTGCTCAAAGATGCACCTGTCAGTCAGGAAGAGAAAAACCAGGTATACCTGCCCTACTGGCGGGAAGTGCTCAATACCTTCAGTTTTGAAATTGTTCGCAAAAACAGAATCCTGTTTCTTTTATTTGTGGCAATCGCCATCAACGGAATTGCCTGGCAGGTCACCTTCCCCTATTTATTGATCTATATTGAACATTTCCTGGGATATGATAAAGGCACAATGGGGTTGATCATGGGAGGGGTATTAATCATTACTGCGCTCAGTACCATCCCACTTGGCATACTGGTTGACCGGATACCTCGGCGCACTTTCATACTCTGGATGGCTTTCTCGGCAGCAGTAACTGCATTAATTTTCTCCTTCGCCCGTGAAATCCCCTTCCTTTTGGTGGCTGGGGTTTTACAAACCGTGGCGATGGCTGCCTTTGGAATTGTTTCTGGTGCCTGGTTGAAGGACCTTTACCCTACCCAACAGCGTGGACAATTTCAGGGTGTTCGGATGGTTTTTTGGGTGCTCTTGCCTATGGTGATTGGCCCTGCGATTGGGTCATTTCTGATTCGCTCATTTGGAATTCCAACAATGTTGAATGGGGAAGCAGGCTTTATTCCAACACCAGTGATCTATTACGCAGCTGCTTTAATAAACCTGCTTGCCATCCTACCCTTGTTGCGGATCCCGAAAAGTATACAAATGATAGAGCAAACTGCATGAGGGCTGCCAACTGGGAGCCAATCACCGGTAGAATCCAAACGCGGTGGGCGAAAGATGTCGACCCAATCTGTCCGCTTCCAGAGTATCCACGTCCCCAGATGACACGCCCGGAGTGGATCAACCTGAATGGACTCTGGGATTATGCGATTCTCCCGGCTCATCAAAAATTCCCGGATCACTATCAGGGTCAGATACTGGTTCCCTTCCCGGTGGAATCTTCCTTATCAGGGGTCGGAAAACCCTTACATCCAGATGAGACACTCTGGTACCACCGCAATTTTGATCTGCCTGTTGAATGGAAACATCAACGCGTAACACTTCATTTTGGTGCAGTCGATTGGCAGACCGATGTGTGGTGCAATGGGCAACATTTGGGGCAACATCAGGGTGGTTACGATCCATTTTCGTTCGAATTGACCACGTTTTTGCGCTATGGAGCTGAGAATGAGTTGGTTGTGAAAGTCTATGACCCCACCAGCGAAGGTCGACAGGAACGTGGCAAGCAAACCCTTAAGCCAGGGTTTGTCTTTTACACAGCTGTATCCGGCATCTGGCAAACTGTCTGGCTGGAACCACTTCCGGAGGTTTTTATCCAGAATATTGAATTGACCCCCAGCATTGAGCCAACCTGCTTAGCCATCAAGGTGTTGCTTTCAGATGATTATTCTGAAGGAAAGATTCAGGTGTTGATAAAGGATGGAGGAAGCACATTACAACAAGTAATCAGCATTTTTCCAGAAGAAATCATTATTGAAATCCCGGAAGCTCATCTTTGGTCGACTGATGATCCCTATCTTTATAATCTGGAAATATCTCTGCTCCAAAATGACATAGTAGTTGATAGCATTGGTTCTTATTGTGGTATTCGAGAAATAAGGATGAAACAGGACGGTAAGGGTATCCCGCGAATTTACATCAATCGTAATCAGCTCTTCCAATATGGACCACTTGATCAGGGATATTGGCCTGACGGACTTTACACTGCTCCCACCGATGAAGCCTTGAGGTTTGATATAGAATTCTGCAAATCCTTGGGCATGAATATGATCCGAAAGCATATCAAGGTGGAACCAGCCCGCTGGTATTATCATTGTGACCGCCTGGGCATGCTGGTCTGGCAGGATATGCCTTGTGGTGGTAAGGTGCCACATACATTGGTATTGGGAATGGGTTTTCTGCTCAACCTTAAGATACGTGATGATCACCGTTATCACTGGTTTGGTAGAGAAGATCCGCAGGTGCGCGTGAACTTTAAGATTGAATTAAAGGCAATGATGAAGAATTTACACAACCATCCATCTATCGTGGTCTGGGTGCCGTTCAATGAATCCTGGGGGCAGTTCGATGCACGAGAGATCGGTGATTGGGTAAAAGCCAGCGATCCTTCTCGCTTGGTGGATGTCGCTTCTGGTTGGTTTGATCAGGGCAATGGCGATATTTATTCGATTCATAAGTATGTTGGTCCTGCTATGCCGCGTCTGGAAAAAGAAAGAGCTGTAGCGCTTTCCGAGTTCGGTGGCATCGGGCTTAAGGTGGAAGGACATCTATGGCAAGAAAATAAGCTTTTCGCATACAGAATGGTTAAAACTCGTGAGGAGCTGACTACCTGGTACCTCAGGTTAATCGATAAATTGATCTCCCTCAAGGAAAAAGGATTGGTTGCCGCCATCTATACCGAAACCTGTGATGTTGAGTATGAGATCAATGGATTTCTTACATATGATCGCGAGGTGCTAAAAATGGATCGCGAACAAATTCAGTCAGTACATAAGAAATTATTGGTTGATTAAGTCAGATTTCTTATACAAAATAATATGGATGAAGATTTACTTTCTAAGAATATTTGATTGTGAAGTACTAACACCACCATTTATTAAACCACCAAACGATTCCAATAAAATTGCTAATAATACTAAGTAAAACGAATGATTTAAAAACCCACGAAAGTTGTTTTCCAATTCCTACTGCCATTAGAAATAAAATTGGGATAATAAAGTCCATCAGATAACGATAACCTAATTGCCAAGCTCCATTATTATGATAAAACAATAACAGGCTAATTGTAAGAATGACAGAAATCCAAGCTCCAAAAAACCACCAATTTTTCCTAAATCGGCGAAAAACAAAAATGATTGCAGGAGTCATGATTAACATACTGTAACCATCTCTTGAGGCAGATAATGACAAACAACCATTTTCAAAAATCAATTTTGGATAGTTAATAAACATCATGGAAAAATTAGAAGGCAAAAAGTGAGAGTGAAACATACCATACTTGCGAACTGCTTCAGTCAACCATTCAGCACTCGTTATTGTGACATACCCAAAATCCATGAAATCATCGAATCGAATGTAGTTGTAATAAAGCAAGCCTGCTACCGCTACACAAATAGGAAACGCAGAATAAATACTCCATTGAAACATTCTTCGCCATGGAATTTTTAAAGAAGGATTCTTGTCCAAATAGATAAAAATACTTAATAAGAACAGCCAGACAGTAAATACATTGGGTCTGGCAAGGATAGCAAATCCTAATGCTGCTCCTACCAAAAAAGGAGATTTTTTCTTTATAACAAATAATACTGCCAGGGCAGTGAACATTACGGTGAAAATTTGGCTAAGAAACCACATTCTTCCCATAACTGATAACCACCAAAAGCAAGTTCCAAAACCAAACAATGTTGTCAGCCATAAATTTGTTGTGCGGTTGGTGGGAAGAAGCCCAGAATGAGATCCTGATTCCAATAGCCAAAATACTAATAAAATTGTTATTGCTCCGCACCATATCGAATACACGACCATATTGATTTGGTTTACGCCAAAGAAAGCGACAAAAGGCATAACCAAAAATGCAGGTAAAGGCGGATTAGGTACATACCATTGTCCTTGATAGAATGTCAGATCATGTGTACTTGATGGGTTTATCAAATACAAGCGTCCTTGCAAAAAAGCATCTGCCAGGAGATTCCAATATGCTTTTGAAGGAGTGTTTTGCCATCCCATCCATTGCGAAGTATGTCGGTAGATCACAAAAACAACCAATAGAATTGTTATCGATAGAAGAAAATTTTCGACCCGAGAGTACCAATTTCTAGGTGAAAATTTTTGATAACTCCAAGCCCAAATTATTGAGACAACCGCAGGCAAGAAAATATAATTCTCCATATTACGAAAACGTATGTCCCACATGTAAAAAGCGTAAACTTTGACTGTTGCGAAATAAAAAACAGTTAAAATAGCGAAAAGAATCGTTAATTTTAAAGGCGAAAATTGTCGTCTAAAATCGTAAGGAAAATTAATCCTGAACAACACAAAAAGACTAAAAATAATTATTTCTATCCAGATTAAAGTGAATCCAATTCGTTGAAGAATTGTTTTTAAGATGACTGCTTCGTTGGATGCTTGCGAGAGAGCAACTATTTGTAGTGAAATTATCCCCAATAACAACACAAACCCCATCAAAATAAAGAAGTAAGGAAAGTAACGAGATGAGATCAATCGATGGATAAATGCATCTATTCTTTGCTGCCAAGGAGGTTTAAATAAAACTGAGATCGTACATAAAAGAACAATTATGTAGATTGCGAGTGTAACTGTTAATATCAATAAACGAATTTTGGAAAAGCCAAAAAGAAATGCTGAACCTGTTTCTGAAGGACTTCGTAAGACTTCATAGATTGCAAAGGTTCCAAAAATTGTTAAAAACAACCAGATTACAGAATTCCATTTTTTTGAATAAAAAAGGTTCTTAACCAAAGAAAAACACCTACCAGAAAGCCGGAAAATAAGAATTATTATAACATGTCGGAAAATTGATTATTTGAAAATATATTTTTATTTTTATGAGACAATTAATGTCTCAGCGATCAGGGTTTTTTAGCTGCATAAACTAAAAGAACCTGCGATGTTGAGTATGAGATCAATGACTTTCTGACGTATGATCGGGCAGTACTAAAAATGGATCGAGAACAAATTCAGTCAGTTCATAAACGGTTGTTGCGTTCGGAAGAGTAAAGGATTATTCATTGGAATGGGAATGCCGATGGTGGATATCCGGCATGTGCGGATGTGCATGTCGTAAAAATTCGTGCTGATGTGGATGAGTGTGCCATCCATAAGAAGTATCCTCATCATGGTGATTGTGATGCCCATCATCGTGATGGTGAGGATGATCATGCAGGATGGTCTCATGAATATGTCCATGTTGGTGTTGTTCACGCATCAGAAGGAATAACGAAGCAACAAACAATAAAATTGCGAACGCCAATTGCCAGGTGAATCTGTCACCCAGGATCAGAATGGACAGCAGAATACCCCAAAACGGTGCACTTGAAAAGATTAGTTGGCTGCGAGTGGCACCTAGATGTTGGGCTGAGGTGATATAGAGAACGATACTAAAACCATAAGCAAATATACCAAGCATCAGAGCACCAATGACAATGCCAATCGAACCGGTTAACGGTGCAATACTGATTCCGATGAGCAGGTTGGTTGTTCCAGCTACTAGTCCTTTCCATAAGGTTGATTGCGCAGGGGTAATCCCATCTATCAATGCGGTCAGGTGATTGTCGATTCCCCAGCAAATACAGGCAATCGTCACCAGCAGCCCTGCCAAAAAGCCAGCTGATCCTTCCCCAGAACTTAATATAATAGCGGAGAGCAAGATACCACCAGCAGCAAGCCAACCAGTTCGTGTCAAATGATCATTGAAAATGAAATGTCCCAATATCGCTGTGGCAACCATCTCCAAATTTAACCACATCGAAACGGAAGAAGCATGCGCGAGCCTTAATCCAGCCAGTAACGCAAGCGGTCCAAACATTCCACCAAAAATCACAGCACCGAATAAACGAAAGGCGTTTTTCCGATCCATTCGCCAGGGCCAGGTAAATTTTCCATCTCGGATTACAAGAATTATTACACCAAGTGCAGCGCCAATATAAAGAAGTCCTGCCAATTGAAACGATGACAAATGATTCAAAAGACTTTTACTGATAGGTGTTGCTGCACCAAACAACAAAGCAGACAATAAGGCGATCAGGAATATAGGGAATTGCATTTTATTAAATAGCCTTTCTTTCAAAAAGGATACAAATGTGGTTTACGAAGATATAGCAGTTGGCTGGTAACTTCACGTTTTTTCAACCGATTCTTAGGCTATTTAAGACAAATCCAACACAATAATAATTAATTATTCTCTTCTTCAGGGAGAACCTGAATACAACCTTCGGCAAATCCAACAGTAACCTGTTCGCCATTCGGGAATAGTTCCATGACATAAGGATTCGACTCAACGCAGGTTAGCAATTGGCCGCCTACCTCAACATCATACTCAATCACATCTCCCAGATAGACGCCACGCCTGATTATCCCTTTAAGCAGCTCTCCTGTTTTATTAATTCTGATCATTTCAGGGCGAACGATTAAGGTAACTGATTCCCTCTCATGAAAATCGCGCTTGATATTCAACAATTCCATTACTTCTTCAAATACTTTCACAATTAAGTTTTGACCATTTTGTTTTTGCACGATCCCATGCACAAAGTTAGCTCGTCCAATAAAATCTGCAACAAAGCGGCTATTGGGAAAACGATACATCTCTACTGGTGTTCCCACTTGCTCGATTATTCCGTTATTCATGACCACAATCCGATCAGAAAGCGTCATCGCTTCAATCTGATCATGAGTAACGTATACACTGGTGATATTCAGTTCTTTCTGAATGCGACGGATTTCAAAACGCATTTCTTCTCTTAGTTTGGCATCCAGATTGGAGAGTGGTTCGTCCATTAATAATACTTTTGGTTCCATAATCAGTGCTCTCGCCAGGGCGACACGTTGCTGTTGTCCACCCGAAAGCTGAGTAGGTGCCCGGTCGCCATAGCCCTGCAGTTGTACAAGATCCAGTACTCTTTCCACCCTTTCATTAATGACTGCTTTTGATAAACGTTGAACATTCAAACCGTACGCAATATTTTCAAAAACATCCAGGTGAGGAAAAATGGCATAACTTTGAAACACCATTGACATATCTCGCCTATGGGGAGGCAACATATTAATCTCATTACCATCCAGGATGATTTGACCGGCTGTGGGGAATTCAAATCCGGCGATCATACGTAAGGTGGTTGTTTTTCCACAGCCACTGGGACCTAGTAAAGTGACAAGCTCACCCTTTTCAATGGTCAGGTCGATATTATAAACAGCGGTAACTTCACCCACGCCTCCGCGCGCTGGAAATATTTTTGTAATGTTTTCTAAAGTCAGATACATAAGTCCCTCAATCGAATAAATTAGAAACCCTGGCTCATATCGACAGAGCCTCTACCTTTAAAGAGTTTATTAACAATCAAATTCAACAAAAAGATAGCAATCAATACAAAGATGATAATGACAGTTGAATAGGCAGCCGCAATGCTGACACCGCCCTGCTCCCATTCACTTAAGATGGAGGCAGTCACAATTCGCCACTTGGCAGAAATCAAAAAGATGATCGCTGAAACACTGGTCATGTGCCGGGTGAAGCTGAAAACAAGGCCAGCAAAAAGCGCTGGTAATATCAAAGGCAATGTGACCTTCCGGAAGGTGTATTGCGCATCAGCGCCAAGAATATTGGATGCTTCTTCGATTGACGGGTCAATTTGCTGCAAGGCAGCCACGCCTGAGCGAACTGATGCTGGAACTGAACGAACAATAAATGCGCCCATAATGATATAAGCGCCACCTACCATCGCGTACGGAATCCCCACAAATGAAAGTGCACAGGGTATAGCAAGCGCTAATATACCTACTCCGATCCGAGCTGATTTGCCTTTCATGTTTTGTAGCAACAGAATTCCTGCAAATACCAGCGCAATTGCCAGGAGTGCCGGTGTCGGTTGGACGAGCACCTTAATATGATCTGATATCTGAAAAATTGCGTTACTCCAGAAACCACGCTCCATGGATCGGCTGAAATTTGCAATCGGTCTTGAGAGAATCACAGCCCAATTGGTGGACATGACATAAATACCAAGCAGTGAAACCAACAAAGGTTTTTTAAATATTTTCTGTGTGATTATGATCAGAATGGCTGCGACCAGATACAACACCCCCAAAATATAATACATATATGGTTCATATGCAAAGGTTAATCCAACACCTAATCCAGTACCAAGAAGCAAAATGATGATTTTTTCCACAGGGGTTTTTCCAATTACCTGGGCAAAGAATAATGCCATCACTGCATAAATAACAATCGTCAAGGCGAGAGGAGGTTTATTGAATGCCATCACGAAACCAATACCGAGAATTGTCCCAGGAACCGCCCCACCCAGATTTGAAGTGAAATCCAGGACTGATTTTCCGGTAAAGTTTTTTCGTACCACCAGCCAGGCGATAATCATACCCAGAATGGCTGCGAACGGGGTCGCCAGAGCACTCAGGAAGGTTGTGTCTAGAATGGCTTCAACACCACGAGTTAATGCCATTTCCCAATGACGTAATGTGGGAGTAAAATCCACACCCCAGGCTGTGCTGAAGGATCCATAGACAATCGTGATATATAAAAGAAGAATAAAGGCAATAATAGCGTAAGTGAGTATATTGAAAAACCAGCGGATAAAAGGATCTTTCTCCAGAATGACGGTACCCGCCGGTTTCCCGGTTACCGAGATGTACGTACGCCGGTTGACATAATAGCGTTGCACCAAAAAAATCACCAGGGTGGGAATCATTAACACGAAGGAGAGCGCTGAAGCTTTTTGATAATTGTATTCACCAATTACCGCCAGGAAGATTTGTGCAGAAAGCACTGTCCGGTTTCCGGAAAGAAATAGCGGGTTGCCCAGGTCTGCAAGCGACTCAACGAACAGCAATAAGAAGGAAGCTGCAATCCCAGGGATCAGTAGTGGTAAAGTTATCGTCCGGAATAAATGAAAGCGTCCAGCTCCTAAACTGGAGGCTGCTTCTTCAATCGCGGGATTCAGACGTTCCAGCATCGCACGCAGGATCAGGTATGAGACCGAGAAGAATGTGATCGTCTGGACAATCACCAGTCCATCCAAACCATAAACATCATTCATTCCCGGGACAAACGTGATTCCGAAGACCTTGTTGGTCACCAGACCATTACGTCCAAACAACAGGATCATACTCAATGCAAGCGCGAAAGGTGGAGAAACGGTCGGCACGAGCGCCAGCCAGTGCACATAGCGTTTACCAGGAACATTACAGCGCACCACTGCATATGCAAAAATAAATCCCACCAGTGTGCCTGAAGTAGCAGTTAATAAGCCCATTAACATCGTATCAAAAAAAGCTTTTCGAAGGCCAGGCCCGTAATAGTTATCAAAATAACGCGCAAAATAGGTGATATCGAAAGCACCCTCTTTGGAAATAAAACCACCTGAAACGGAACGGAAAAGAGGAAAAACAATAAAAACAAAAATAAAAATGCCAGAAATCAAGAGACTCATGAAGAGAACCGGATCTCTTCCTATGAGCGTAAATTCCCGAATACGGCGGATCAAATTTGATACTTTTGGAATTACCTTTTCCGAATTTGGTGAGGTTATCTGCATACTCTTTCCAATTTAACAGAGGGCGGCGCATGCGCCGCCCTCTTTAAGATCTGATATTCTATTGTTTTAGATTTTCTGCATTCTGGATTTCGTTGGTGAATTTATCAACAAATTCTGTTTTGTGTGTGCCTGCCCATATGAAGTCATAATCTATCAGATTGACGTCCAGCAGTTCAGGGTGGGAAAGTTCAACACCTTTGACGGTTGGTGCCTGGTAAGCAGCATATTTCGGTCCCAATGCCTGGCCTTCTGGTGATATTGCCCAGTCGAACCACAATTTGGCACCTTGCATGTGCTTTGTACCTTTGACAATCGCCTGACCACCAATTTCATAGCCAGTACCCTCTTCGGGAAAGGTTAACAACAGAGGCATTTGATTGTTCTCAATTTCATTGACGGTATCATGCGAGAAAACGATCGCAACTGCTGCTTCACCCTGACCAACAAATTTAGCTGGCGCAGCACCACTCTTGGTGAATTGTGCCATTTGACCGGCATATTTCTGGAGATATTCCCAACCAGCCTCTTCACCTCGCAGTTGTAATACTGTGGCCATAGCTGTGTAGGATGTCCCTGAAGTTGAAGGATGCGCAACCATGATTTGGCCTTTGAACTCAGGTTTCAACAGATCATCCCAGGATTTTGGAGCTTCCACACCCGGATTGGCTGCCAGCCAGTTGGTGTTGGTGGCAAAACCGAGGCTGCCGACATACACACCAACCCACTGGTTGTCCACATCTTTCATCTTTTGTGGGTCACGGATATTGCCATAGTTTGGTGAGTCATAGCGTTCCAGTAAACCCTTTTCTTTTGCTGCAACAAAACTGTCAATCGGGCCTCCCCACCAGATATCAAAGGTGGGATTGTCTTTCTCAGCTTCAATACGGGCTAATGCTTCACCAGATGACATACGCACATAGTTCACGGTGATGCCATAGAGTGCTTCGAACTCCTGTTTCATCCCCTGGCACCATTGTTCCTGAGGTGTGCAGAGTACGTTTAACTCTGTGTCAGTAATGACATCCGGATCTGGGGCAACTTCAGCTGGTTGACAGGCAGCAAGGAACGAGACAACCAACATCGTCACGATTAGGTAAAGACTTACTTTTTTCATTTTTCTCCTCCGAAAAATTGTGACGGCACGAATGTGCCAGCGATTTTGCCTTCAAAATTGAAGACAAACGACATACTCATTATATGGATTTATCAGAGAATGTACATAGAAATCAAACTAATATTATTTGAAAAATGTCATAAATATTTCTCGGAAAGCGTAAATTTTTTGACTAAATCGAATTTTACTTTTTCAAAATCAATCAGAAAAAAATAAAAGCAGTGTACAATACAGCTTAAACATCTTTATGATGTTTTGTGCTACTGTACACTTATCAATTTTAGGATCTCCTGGAAAAATTGTTGAAAACAGAACTTCTCAAACCAACCATTCTCTCACTTTCGTTTCTCTCAATTCTATCCGGAGCAGCAATCGCTCCAGCGTTAGGGCGTATTCAACAAGCCTTTCCGGATGCAAGCCAACTGACGATCCAGATGATTTTGACCTTAACGCCACTTTTTATCATCCCTTTCAGCTTGCTAACCGGTCGGTTTTCTTTGATTTTTTCTAAACGAAAAATCCTTTTTGTAGGTCTTATTATTTATTTGCTTGCGGGAGTGGGTGGCGGTCTGATGAATAGTATTCCCCTCATATTGTTCATGCGAGCACTACTTGGCATCGGTACCGGATTGATTTCTGCACTTTCACTCTCCTTGATCGCCGATTTTTATCACGGTGATGAGCGATCCTCAACCATGGGACAATCTTCGGCAATTGCCACTCTGGGTGGAATTTTTCTAACGATCCTTTCCGGATGGCTGGCGCTTACCAGCTGGCGGTATGCATTAGGGGTTTATCTGGTCAGCCTGATTGTTTTAATCATGGTCTGGTTTTCTTTACCCAATCCTCCAGTAGCCCGACAAATCTCAACAAAACCAGGGAGATTACCTTTGGGTGTGTTCGGAATGGGTTTTCTGACTATTTTATTAATGATTGTGTTTTACCTCATTCCTGCCCGTATTGCACTCTTTCTTCAAAGTACAGGGATTGGAGACGCGGGACAGAGCGGTATAAGTATTGCTTCCATGAATCTGGCAGCTTTTTTAGTGGGCATGGCATTCGGACAAATTCGTCGGTTCTTAAAATCACTTGCCACACTACTGGCTCTGCTGTCTTTAGGGGGCGGTTTGATGGCACTCAATTATGTACAGTCTTTTCCTGCCGTGTTGATGTCTCTCTTCATCGCCGGAATGGGAATCGGAACTCTGATGCCAACCATATTCCTGATCACTGCCAATATGGTTTCAAACGAGCAAAATGGACCTGCCCTCTCGATCACTAATAGTTCACTCTATTTTGGACAATTCATCTCCCCGTTGGTTTTCTCGTTATTGGGCAGCCTGTTCCATTTTCAGCATATTCGGGATGAATTTTTGGCAAGCGGAATTCTCACATTGATAGCCGCCTTGATATTTATCGTCTGGTTGTGGATTCGTAAACGCCAAAGATCTTCTGAAATGACTTCTGTGTGAAAAATAAAAAAATACTGGTAATCATATGAATTCCTCTTCCCAATCATCTCGCTCCCTCTCGCTGGCTGTCCTTTCACTATCCATCCTGGCTGTATTGGCTGTCACAGCAGTTGCCCCAGCATTAGGTCGTATCCAGCTTTCTTTTCCACATGCAAGTAAACTGGAATTGCAAATGATGTTGAATTTTCCAGCTTTATTTTTGATCCCTTTCAGCTTGCTATCAGGCCAATTAACCCTACGCTTTAAAAAACGCCATATCCTCTTAACAGGATTGGCGATCTATTTTCTGTCCGGGGTTGGATCTGCTTTTATCACAAACTTCACGGTTTTTATGGTGTTTAGAGCTTTTCTTGGTATTGGAATGGGTATGGTTACCCCGTTATCATTCTCACTGATTGCTGACCTGTTCTCAGGTGATAAAAGAGCCAAATTGATGGGTTTTTCTTCAGCCGTGGCAACATCCAGTGCCATTTTTATGTCTTTGATTTCCGGCTGGCTTGCGCTTTACAACTGGCGCTATGCTTTGGGAGCTTATGGGATCAGTCTGTTTGTTTTCATCATAGTCTATTATTATTTACCGGAACCGCAATCCTCTGATAAAGCAGTTAAACAGGCAAAATTACCCATGCTGGTATACGCCGTCGTTTTATTCAACTTGTTTTCCATCGTAATCTTTAATTTAATATCCAACCAGATGGCATTTTACCTTAATGATACCAACCTGGGAGATTCAGCTGAAAGCGGGATTGCCATTGCCGCTTATCAGGGAGCTCAATTTCTGGTCGCCCTCATTTTTGACAAAATATATCGGTCATTTAAAAACAATACATCCATATTTGGACTGGGAGTTTCAGTCATTGGATTCATCATTCTTTTTTCAGCCAACAGCTTATGGATGATCATCCTGGCGGTCTTTATTACTGGCTTAGGTATTGGTACACTGGTACCCTACAACGCCCTCACCATTTCCAACCAGGTGACCCCGGATTTAAGTGGCTGGGCATTATCGCTCAATACCAGTGCGCTCTTTGCCGGTCAATTCATATCTCCATTCCTCTTTTCACTTATCAGTACGATTTTTGGGTTCTCATCCGTTCGTTTTTACTTTCTTTCTGCGGCTGTCATGTGTGCAATGGTAGCATTGATTATTTTTTCTGCAAAAATAAACCACAGAAAAAATAAGCTGGAGAAAACTGTTGGGTGATAATAAATTTCACCAATCACTCCTCTCAGCTGATATAATATTTTTAATAATATGTGATAATATAGCTAAACCGATTTAAACCCCTATTTAAATTTCTTAGATAAATGTGTAAAAACGAGGGACAAAGCCTATGAGGGTAGCTCTTATTATCAGTATATCCGCGTTAATAATTGTTGCTGGAGCATTGATGGTGGCGACCGACTTTACTGCCTACCTGGACAACAATCCAGTAACCTGTAATAATTGCCACCTGATGGATGCGGCTTATGAAGGCTGGTATCATGCAGCCCACTCCTCCTGGGCAACCTGCGTGGATTGCCACGCCCCACATGCATTTGTGCCTAAATATCTTTTTAAGGCATATTCTGGATATCGCCATGTGACTGGCTTTTTATTTAAAGAGCACCCCGTTATTTTGCGTGCAATTCCCATGTCGAAAGACATAATTCATGAAAATTGTATCAGCTGCCACGAAACTGCTGTAGAAGACATCGCCTATGGCGCGATGGATGAAGAACGCTATTGCTTCGAATGCCATCGCAATATCGCTCATGGCGAGCGTGGAATTTCTATCTTACCTTATCGAGACCAGGAGACAGATCAATGAAAAAAATATCACCTGTTACGATTATGAGTGTAACAATTGGAATACTGGTAATTGCTGTAATGGGATTACTGTGGTTTATCAAGTCACAGCCAGATCCTATCCGTGGTATTCCTCCATTAACAGATATTTCTCCCACAGAACCAGATTCAGCTATCTGGGGAGTCAACTTCCCTAACCAGTATTCCACATTTTTACTGACAGCTGAGAACAATACACGCACTGCTTTTGGTGGATCTGAACCAATTCAGAAACTGGATATCGATCCACGATTGGTAACTTTGTTTTCCAATATGGCATTCAGCAAGGATTATAAAGAAGACCGCGGGCATATGCATAGTGTCACAGACGTGGAAGAGACTCTTCGGATAACCGATACCACTCCTGGAACCTGTTATTCATGTAAGAGTGCAAATAACGTTGAACTTTGGAAGGAGATGGGCGCAGCTAAATACGCCAGCACGCCCTTCAATGTCCTCAAAAAACAAATCAACGAACCGATAGGTTGTGTTAATTGCCATGATTCTGCCACCATGCGCCTGGTGGTAACCAACCCGGCTCTGGAAGAAGCCTTAAAAGTGCAGGGAAAAGATTGGCGCACCTTCACGCGTCAGGAAATGCGCAGCCTGGTTTGTGCCAATTGCCATGTTGAATATTATTTTGCCGGTGAGGAAAAATTACTGGTCTTTCCATGGGCAAAAGGCACCAAAATCGAGAATATATCCGAATTTTATCAGGAAATTGAATTCAGCGATTGGAAGCACGGTGAGTCAGGGGCAGCCATGATCAAGATGCAGCACCCCGATTATGAGCTTTTTACCGCTGATAGCACTCACTACAAAGCCGGAGTCGCCTGTGCTGATTGCCACATGCCATATACAAAAGATGGTGCTGCCAAGTTTTCCAGTCACAATATGCGCAGCCCCTTATTGAACCCGGAAGCCAGTTGTGGCACCTGTCATTCCAGTGTTAGTTATGTGACCGAACGAGTTTCCATCATTCAACAACAGGTTTGGGATACCATGGTGATTACTGAAGACGCCATAATTGAAGCTGCCAAGGCTATCAAGATATCAGCAACCTTAACCGGCGTTAATCAGGATTTGCTCGAAGAAGCCCGCCAATTGCATCGTGAAGCACAATTACGTTGGGATTTTATCGCAGCTGAAAATAGTATGGGCTTTCACAACCCATCCGAGGCCCTGCGCATACTGGCATCCGCAACAGATATTGCCCGCCAGGCTCAGATTAAGGCAATCACAGCCTCAGTTCAAGGATTGGACGTGCAAACCAGGAAACCATAATTTTCTAAAAGTATTTTGTTTGTTGTGAAAATACTGCTGAGACACCATTAACCTGTGTTTCCTTTTAAATAAAAAACACTCCCTTTGAATTAACGATAAAATATCTCATGATCATTTCCACAAAAATTCATATCAAGAGGAACCTTCCAGAATGCAACGTCTATCCAACTATTTCTATACCAAATCTTCCTTTCTGGTTTTCCTGATCAGTCTGGCTTTATTCGTCATTTTTATGGTTTTGGTGCTTCCCTCAGAAGCAGAGAAATCTGCCAAAATCACAGGCGCTGGTTCTTCCCCGGACACCTCCTTCTATTACACCAGCAGTGAACTCTATCAGATGGCAGAAGATTTCGGACTGGAAGGTCGTCTCTATTATTTGGATTCGCGTATCTCCTTCGACATTATCTGGCCTTTGGTATATACCTTGTTTTTGATCAATGCCATCAGCTGGATTCTGGACAAAACAATTATCGAAGGATCGCGTTTGCGATTACTCAATCTTGCTCCGCTGGCAGCCATTTTGCTGGATTTTCTGGAAAATATTTCCAATATGGTTGTCATGTTTCGTTACCCATTGCAAACAGATATTCTTGCCAGTCTGGCAGGTATCCTCACTGCTTTAAAATGGATACTCGTTGGCGGAAGTTTTGCTATCTTGGTTTTTGGGATCGTTCTATGGATCGGGATAAAAATCAATCTAATTAGAACCTAGGAAATTTAAAAAGATTGTTAATTGGATTGAATTTGTCTTTATTTCAGTTATACTTGCAACCAATTAAAGAAAAGGTCACTCTTTTTTGAATGAAAAGTGTAGGAGTTGCAATTGGCAAAGCAGAAAAAAACTAAACAAAAAATTGATCCATCCATTTGGGTAATTCTGATCGGTGGGTTAATGTTGCTTGTGGCAGTAATTGTTTTATTTACTCAATCCAGACAATCAACACCAACCACTGCTGGCACTCAAAACCCCAACATTCCATATCCTCAGGTAGTAAGGGTATCCGTTCAGGATGCAAAAGTTGCCTTTGACGCAGGAACGGTTGTGTTTGTGGATGTTCGTGGTGCTGATCTTTATAATGCTGGACACATACCAGGAGCGCTCGAGATCGCAGAAGATGAAATAGAATCACGCCTATCCGAACTGAACCCGAGTGATTCGATTATCACCTATTGTACCTGACCGGCTGAAAATTCAAGTGCCCGTGCGGCAACAATATTTATCGCAAATGGATTTACGAATGTTAACACTCTCCTTGGTGGTCTACAGGCCTGGCAGGATGCAGGTTATCCAGTAGAGTAATCCGGTTTTTTTATGCACAGTCCATGTGACTATGCACATAAAGCTGCAGTAATGATTATTTACTGAGCTACTAAGAAATCTTTTTTCAAATTATATTTGTAAAGAGGATTTTTTTTATTTTACTTAAAATGCTACAATGAAAATATGGTTTCCCTTGCTAAATCCGATTGTCAATTATGGATATTGAGCCTTTTTTTTGATTTTTTGCATAGGTTGAAAGTGAATAATAAATGCAAATAGAAGATTCCTGGGTTTTAGCAACATTAATGGAAAACACCGCAGACAGCATCTATATTAAAGACCGTCAGTGCCGTTTATGGCGGATCAGTAAAAAAATGGCTATTGATCTTCACGTCGCAGATCCTGCTGAGGTGTATGGGAAAACTGATGTTGAATTGTTTGGCGAAGAATTTGGCGAAAAAACCATGCAGGATGATCTGCAGGTCATGGAAACTGGCCTACCCATCATCGGTTTGATTGAAAGATATATCAACAAAGAAGGGGAAACGAACTGGACTTCCACAACCAAATTTCCACTGCGAGACAATCAAGGGCAAATTATTGGTTTGCTGGGAATCACCCGTGAGATAAACGAACTGAAAGATTCCGAAACCGAGTACAAGTGGTTGGCAACCCATGATCCACTCACCACTTTAGCCAATCGATACCTCCTGTCCGACCGTATTGAACAGGCGATTTTCCGTGCCAAAAGGAATAAGGGATTATTTGCATTGTTGTTTATTGATTTAAATGGATTTAAGCAAATCAATGATACCGCTGGGCACGCCGCAGGAGACCAATTTCTCATCAGGCTTGCACGAATATTAAGTGAAAATGTACGCATGACCGACACGGTTGCACGCATAGGTGGAGATGAATTTGTTGTTCTGTTGGACGAGATTCATCAGGTTGAAGGAGCAGCTCTTGTGGCTGAAAAATTATCAGATGTTATTCATGATGATACTGACCCCATTGGGCATACTGTCACGGCTGCGATCGGGATTAGTCTCTTTCCACACAATGGCCAGAATTCCGAAACATTGCTTATTGCTGCTGATCAGGCAATGTTTCAATCCAAAAAAGAGTTATTAAAATATAAATTTGCTGTATGATCTCGATAAATCGGGGGTAAGTGGGTGTTTTTGGCGTGCAGCCGCACGCCAAAAACACCCTAGCCACTAATTATTGAAAGGATACAATTTGCATAATTTTAAAAATTAAATTCTAAGAAACCATTTCCTCCACTCCACAGAACTTGACAGTTACTGAGATCATACAGGTTTTTCCTGTCCATGGGTTTTATTTAATGATAATTGTATAATCATAATAAATCCATTCCATCAGGAGATTTAAATGAGTGACTATACAGATGAAACCTATGGGTAGTTGATCACCTGGGATAACTCACATTGAATCAGCTCATTGTGCGTGGTAGAATCGCTATGCAAGTAATGAGATTTTCCTTAAGGAGTATGATATGACACAAGAAACCGGTACCTTTTCCATTAAAAAAGGATTGGCACAAATGCTAAAAGGCGGGGTTATCATGGATGTTGTCACCCCGGAACATGCACGAATTGCAGAAGACGCAGGCGCCTGTGCTGTGATGGCACTTGAACGTGTTCCGGCTGACATCCGCGCGGATGGTGGTGTGGCACGCATGAGCGACCCTGAATTAATTCTCAAGATCATGGATACTGTCAGTATCCCTGTGATGGCAAAATGCCGGATTGGACATTTTGTGGAAGCACAAATTCTGGAAGCTCTTGGAGTGGATTACATCGATGAATCCGAAGTGCTTACCCCTGCTGATGAGAGCCATCATATCTACAAACATGATTTCAAAGTGCCTTTCGTCTGTGGCTGCCGAAACCTGGGTGAAGCCTTACGCCGGATTGGTGAAGGTGCAGCCATGATCCGCACCAAAGGTGAAGCCGGCACAGGCGATGTAATCGAGGCAGTTCGGCACGCCCGTACGGTGCTGGGTGAAATTCGCCACGTACAGGTAATGCCCCAGGAAGAATTGATGACATATGCCAAGAGCATTGGTGCTCCCTACGCCCTGGTTCAGGAGATCCATACGGCTGGACACTTACCTGTCGTTAATTTTGCTGCTGGTGGGATTGCCACCCCGGCTGATGCAGCCCTGATGATGCAATTAGGCGTGGATGGTGTTTTTGTTGGCTCTGGTATCTTTAAGTCGGGTGACCCAGCCAAACGGGCTGCAGCGATAGTCAAAGCAGTCACCCATTTTAATGATCCAAAAATCTTGGCTGAAATCAGCCGTAACCTGGGGGAACCCATGGTTGGCAGGCAAATTTCCACATTACCGGATAATGAATTAATGGCAGAACGCGGTTGGTAGAAACTATGCGCATTGGCATTCTTGCTTTACAAGGTGCTTTTATCGAGCATCAAAACATGTTGGAAAACCTGGGTGTGACTGCCGTGCAGGTACGGCTCAGCCAACAATTGAATGATCTGGATGGACTGATCATTCCTGGTGGTGAATCAACCACCATTTCCAAGCTGGCAATCGATTTTGGATTATTCGACGACTTAAAAGCATTTGCCTCCACACACCCTGTTTGGGGTACCTGCGCTGGGGCAATCCTGTTGGCAAAAGATGACCAAAGTAATCCACCTCGTTTGGGTCTGATGGATATTCATCTTGTTCGGAATGCCTTTGGGCGCCAGGTTGATAGTTTTCAGGCCGACCTGCAGGTCCCAGTCCTGGATCATTTTAATGGAAACAAACGTACCTTTCCAGCAGTTTTCATTCGTGCGCCAATTATCCAATCTATAGGTAAAAAAGTAGAAATTCTAGCCCAATTAGGCTATGACAAGATTGTTGCAGCCCGGCAAGGAAACTGGCTTGCCACCGTATTTCACCCTGAATTAACCGATGACGACCGCTTTCACCGCTATTTTCTGGAGATGATCCCATCGAAGTAAGACCTTTTAACTGGTTTGATTTAAGACTGATCTGGCGATATCGTAGTCAAATCTTATGCACGGATAGTGTGTTAGGCCTGACCCATGGAAACCCAATCGGCGCGTCTGCCATGCTGGGACATTTACGAATGGATTACAGCAGTTACAGTGGTATTGCCAGACCAGGTAAGGGATTGGCACCATTCATTGGACAAATAAATTTTAACCCAGGGGATCAGAACGCACATTTAGTCTTTTTAGCTCCTGAATCAAATTTGACGGATCGGGCAGTACTGGCATTAATGGATCACCTTTGCTGGGAGAGCGGCGGCCGGGGAGCATTACGCTTGTTAGCTGAAATCGATGAAGATCAACCAATTTTTGAGTTGTTACGGTTATCCGGATTCAGCGTGTATGCCCGCCAGCAAATCTGGCGATTTACAAATCACCAACCATCCGTTGAAAAAAATAACATTTGGCGAATATTTCAACCAATTGACCAGCATAATCTTAACAACCTGTATCATGCTGTGGTTCCGCCATTGGTTCAGGGTGCAGAAGCAATGGATAAACGGCCAGTTCAGGGTTTTGTCCATTATGTGGAATCGGAATTATTAGCTTTTGTGGAAGTAATCAGCGGTCCCAAAGGGATATATTTAACCCCGGTGGTACACCCAAATCTGCGTGAACCTGAAAATTTATTATCAAGTTTATTGAGTCATATCAATTCTTCCAATGGACGTCCTATTTATCTTGCAGTCCGGGAATATCAATCCTGGCTCAATTCGGCAGCTGAAAGTTTGGGTGGCAAAACAGGGAATAAAAGAATCATGCTGGTCAGGCATCTGGTCAACAAGCAACGCGTGAGCGTACCGGCAACTATCCGAAAAGTGCTGGAAGTACATGGAACCAAACCTACAACGCCCGTGGTTCATAATACAACCCTGAAAAATGAAACTTCTAATGATATAATCGCATCTAATAGGTAGTCAGAGTTAATGTCATTCTAAGACATATCAAGTAAAATGACATAATTAAATGAGCGAAAACTTACAGGAAAAACGTCATTTCAACTAAGTTTTTTTATATTATTGGATGCAAATATGGACCACCAAAAATACACTCTACACACAATTTATTGAAATGATGTAAATAACCTGACATCGAATTAAGAGAACAGGATTTTAACAGAAAGAATGAATCAAAGAAAAATTACAGATGATCTGCAAGCTTTGATGGAGGTTTTACCTCGTGAAATCACGCACGCACTAGAAGAAGCAGACAACAGTGACAATTTAATAGAAATCGTTTTGGATTTAGGACGTACACCTAAAGCCAGATTTGTGAATGAAGAAATCCCGTTATCAGATCAGGAAATAACCAATGAGGAATTGGATTATGTTGTAACCCGCATTGGCGATTTCGATGCTGATAATCGGGCTGGTATGGAGCGCACCTTACATCGAATCTCCGCCATCCGAAATCGACGTGGCCACATTGTCGGCCTTACCTGCCGTGTTGGACGGGCTGTTTACGGCACAATCGACATCATTCAAGACCTGATCGAATCAGAAAAGAGCATTCTGCTATTAGGGAAACCTGGTATCGGTAAAACAACCATGCTGCGTGAAGCTGCTCGTATTCTGGCTGAAAAAAAACGTGTGGTCATCGTTGACACCTCGAATGAAATTGGTGGAGACGGTGATGTGCCACATCCTGCTGTTGGCATGGCACGACGCATGCAAGTAGCGAAACCATCTCTGCAGCATGAAGTGATGATCGAGGCAGTTGAAAATCATAATCCGGAAGTTATCGTCATTGATGAAATTGGTCGTGAACTGGAAGCGATGGCAGCCCGAACCATTGCGGAACGAGGCGTGCAGTTGATCGCTACCGCGCATGGCCGTACACTGGAAAATCTGCTGTTGAACCCGACGCTTTCGGACTTGATTGGCGGTATTGAATCGGTTACGCTCTCAGATGAAGAAGCACGCAGGCGTGGTACACAAAAAACCGTCCTGGAACGCCGTTCTCCACCAACCTTTGACGTCCTGGTTGAAATTCAGGAACGAAATCGTATGGCAATCCACCCAGATGTCTCAGAAGCTGTTGATTCACTGTTGCGTGGATACCCATTACCACCTGAAATTCGGTACCGCAATGAACACAACGAGATTAAAGTTGAGAAATTACCAGCACCTTCGATAACATCCCGCGGCTCGATGGCACAGGGAATGCGGCGTACAAGTGATAATGGTCGTTCACCCAGTCAACCGCGCCCGGCTTATGCACAGCAGCAGCAACAACAAAAACAACCTGTCTTTGAGGTTAACAATGATCCGGAAACCGGCAGGTTGCGCACAGTAAAAGTCTTTCCCTATGGAGTTGCACGCAACCGCCTTGAACAGGCTGCCAAGCGTCTTTCCGTACCCGCCATGATAGTACGCAGTCCCGATGAAGCAGACCTGATCATGACCTTGCGCACTTACTATCGCTCGCGCCAGCAAATATTAATTGATGCTGAAGATCGTGGTACACCTTTATATTTCCTGCGTTCCAACACCATCAATCAAATGGAAAAAACATTGATGGAGATTTACAATCTCAATAACAATAATAATATGACCCATAATGACGAATGGCAATATGCGTCTCAGGCAACCGAAGATGGTATTCGTGCTGTCATGAATGGTCAACGCTGGGCTGATTTACCACCTGCCTCATCTGCTATCCGCCACCTACAACATGAAATGGCTCGTCAGGCACAGCTGGTCTCCCATTCTTATGGGAAAGATCCCAACCGTCGTGTGCGAATTTTTCGAGAATAGGAATTCCTGATGTTTATTACCCTGGAAGGTCCAGAAGGAAGCGGAAAAAGCTCCCAATTACCTATCTTAGCTGAATGGCTACGTGAGCAAGGGTACAACGTTTTTACCACCCGCGAACCAGGTGGTACGCCGATCAGTGATCAGATTCGCACAATTTTGCATGACTTAGAAAATACCGCCATGCACCCACGCACTGAAATTCTCCTGTATCTGGCATCGCGTGCCCAACACGTGGAAGAGGTGATCCGGCCTTTGCTGGCAAAAGTCACAATCGTACTTTGTGACCGTTATGCCGATTCAACCCTGGCTTATCAGGGGTATGGGCATGGAGTCGATATTCCCACATTGAAAAAATTACTTGATTTTTCCACAGGTGGACTTTATCCGGATTTATCCATCCTGCTCGATCTGGATGTTGTTATCGGATTGGAGCGCCGCAAACAAAGCGGAGGTGAATGGAACCGTCTGGATGCTTATGCACTGGCTTTTCATAAACGCGTTCGTGAGGGATACTTAACCCTGGCAGCTGAAGAACCTCAACGCTGGCGGATTGTTGACGCTGCCCAATCATTTGAAGAAGTACAAGCGACCCTGCGTAATACAATTGTTGATGCGCTTGAGAAAGTTAAATAATAGGAGAATTTTTGAAAGGTAGGAACCCTTTAATGAAACGATTTGGAACATTTTTTTTCTTGTTAATCATTGCTGCTTTGCTGCTGGCTGCCTGTCAGCCTAAAGTGGAAACACCGGCTACTGAAACACAACCGGAAAACCAGGTGGTTGTTAACCAACCCTCCAATGGCTTTATACCCAATATGGCTGGCAAAGCCACTGTATGTACGCTTGAGCGTTTGATTCCAGAAATACCAGCCAATCAAATTCCACCCGTGCCTGCTGTTAGCGAAAAGGATTGGGTTATTGGATCACTGGATGCTGAGATTTCGATTATTGAGTACAGTGATTTTCAATGCCCTTACTGTTCAATTGCAGCACCAGAATTAGAACGCTTCCAGGCTGATTTTTCTGATAAAGTCAATCTGGCTTTCCGGCATTTACCCTTACCAAGTATTCATTCAAAAGCCATCCCAGCCCATCAAGCCGCTGAAGCTGCTGGTATGCAAGGTAAATTCTTTGAAATGCATGACCTCTTATTTGCTCAACAGCAAGTTTGGGGTGCCCAGACTATGACTGTAGAAGATTTCGTGCCTTATGTGAATTCCCTGGCGGAAGAACTTGATCTGGATTTGGATCAGTTCAAAGCAGATTATAGCAGCCCTGCAGTTGTGGAAAAAATCGCCCTGGCTTACACGGATGCCACTGAAAATATTGGCATTACCGGTACGCCTTCCGTTTTTATCGTCATAAATGGCGTCCCCTATTCAGCCTCTTATAATTACGAGACCCTCGCCGGCATTTTAAAACTGATTGAGTTGGACAATAATCGTTACACGAAATGCCCACCCATGGTTGTTGATGTAAACAAAACCTATGAAGCAACCATCACAACCACCAAAGGTGATGTCACTATTGCGCTTTACCCGGATAAAGCTCCCCTGGCTGTCAACAGTTTTGTATTTCTTGCTGTGGAAGGTTTTTATAACAATGTTGAGTTTCATCGTGTTATCCCTGGATTTGTTGCTCAGGTTGGTGACCCGAGTGGGCTTGGAATGGGTGGTCCCGGATATAAATATGCCAACGAAGTCACTGACTTGAAATTTGATTCCGAAGGTGTTTTAGGTGTTGCCAACGCCGGTGTAGACACCAATGGCAGTCAATTCTTTATCACCTATGCACCACAAACTGCTCTGGATGGTGGCTATACTGTCTTTGGTAAAGTCATTGAGGGGATGGATGTGGTGAAAAAAATTAATGCAGTTGATCCGCAACAAGGAATCACGGCTGAAACCCTGGATAAAATTCTTTCCATCACAATCACTGAAAAGTAGTCTGTGAGTTCAGCCCTGCAAGGACGAGCAAAAATTTACGCAATCGCCCAGGTTATTCTCAGTAGCCTGGGCTTTTTGACTAGTCTGGCCGCAGCTGGGATTCTATTATCTTTTGGTCTCTTTGGAGGGATGATTAGCCCGCAGACAGCCTCAGATGCCGGGGTTATGCTGGTCATTGGCTGGACATCCCTTTTGATCGCTTTTGCATTTGTCCCGGCATTGATCAGTGCTTACTTCTTTCTACAGGGCAAATCTATTCCCGGATTAAACCAATCCATACAAAAGATAGTGCTGGTTGTCTTTTTCGTCGTCTGGATATTGTCAATTGTGGTGGTTTTGCTTACGAGTCAATTTCAGGCACTCAATCTGATCACCTCCCTATTGGTTCTTCCATTGGTATTGGTACCAATTCTATTCTTTTTCTATATAGGTGCCAGAAATCTGAGCCTGGGAAACCGTCTTCGTGCCTGGGGTGCTGTAGCATTCAATTTTGCCATCACCATGCCAGTCGTTTTAATGGTTGAATTGCTCTTATTCGCCATCATCTTTCTGGTTGTTGCTGTATGGCTGGCAGGGCAGCCAGATCTGCTTTCACAGATCATGCGTTACAGTGAACAGATTTCCAATGGTGTTTTTGAAAGCCTGGAAGCTGAAAAAATGCTAGTTGATTTGATTAGCCAGCCAATTGTTTTGAATGGCAGTATTCTGGTGATTGCTATTCTGGTTCCCTTAATTGAAGAGTTGTTCAAACCGATGGCCATCTGGTTTCTGGCTGGTAAACATTTGACTCCCTCGCAGGGTTTTGTAGGCGGATTAATTGGTGGGGCCTGTTTCGCGATGCTGGAAAGCCTTGGTGCGGTAGGAATTCCTGCCGATTCTGAGTGGCTATTTTTGTTATTTGGCAGAACCGGAACAGGATTGTTACACGTAACCTTATCCGGGATGGTCGGTTGGGGATTTGCCAGTGCATTCTATAATAAAAATTGGGGGAGAGCGATTTTTACTTATATATCAGCTGTGTCCATTCATGGATTATGGAACTTCTTCGCGCTTCTATCCGGGATAGTCCCTTTGCTGCCTATCACAGAAGAAATGACAAACCTGCCAGTGATTCTGGGACAGGTGGGGGTATATGTGCTGGTTCTTTTATTTTTTGTTAACCTGGTAGTGTTGTTCAGAATCAACCGGCAACTTCAACACCAGCCATTTGAATAGAAATAGGTGAAATCACAATCCTTTGATCCGAATTTAATCTGTTGATTTACTTAAGTGTCGTCTCAAGACTTTTCAGTAATCCAGGAATCGCGTTTATCGCGGATTGTTTCCATGTTTCAGATTGCTCACTCTTCGGCTGCATATACACATTATTAACCGCACATAGGATTTGTAAAAGCCGGTAAAGAATCAATCGGCGCACTTCAGGTTTGACCCCATATCCCTGTAGGAAAGCAATTCTCCATTGATCAAACATAAAGGTGAAGGGAGCGTCAATCAGGAAGGTCAAATCATAAGAAGCGTCCCACCAGAATGAATCCCCCAATCCTGTGATATGGGTGACTTTCCAATCATTTTCTGGTTTATCAAGGTAAATCGTCCAAGGAAATGGGCTTCCGTGAACCATCACAGGTTGATGATCCTTTAGATAATTCAGGTTGGCAGTCCAAATATCTACGATGCGCTGATGATGGAGTCTACTGAGAGTTCCTTTTTCAACTAAGGCAGCACCACTTCCGCCTTTGATTTCATTCTCAAACAGATAATCAGTGGGAGAAACAGGGAATAGCTCTTCCGGATCATTTGCCCAAACACCGGATTCTTTTCCTTTGATCGAGTGCAACTTGCGATAAAACTGACCGACAGCCCGATACATTACCTTAATTTCATCATCCGGTTTAAGCCGTATCAAACGATCGAGACGTTCACCTGGACCCTGCTCCACAGCCATATAGGAATATTCAATCTCAAGCTGGCTATCATCAACAACCAGCACCGGAGAGACAGGCAGTCCATTCTTTTCAAGGATTTCGGTGACACGGAATTCGTGCACACTATTATCCAACCAGTCCTTATTTGTATTGAACTTATAGACAACCGCTTTTCGGTCAGTAAAATGGACGCGAAAGTTGTGTCGTACCCAGTTTCCCAGGTCTTCGATCCACGAGATGGTGTTTTTTGAAAAATGTGATTGTGCCAAACGGAGAACATCTGATTCAGTTATCATTTCATTCCTCCTAAAGCTGATTGTACATCAAGAATGAGAGAAATAAAACCGATATCTAACCGAAAGCGTCATTTCATCCTTCGGCCTGGGTGTTTTGAGATGGTTCGCAAAAATCTATTTAATCCACTCCATTTGCTTTAATCACTTTTTGATACCAGAGCGCGCTGTCCTTCATAATTCGTTGCTGGGTTTCGTAATCCACCCAGACAATCCCGAAGCGTTGAGAATATCCAAAAGCCCACTCGAAATTGTCGAATAGTGACCAGACAAAATAACCAGCCAATGGAATGCCGAATTCTATTGCTTTGTGTGCAACTCGGAGATGATCGCGCAGGTAACGTTCACGCCGGGCATCGCGGATTCGTCCATCATCGCCGGGTGCATCGGAATAACTGGCACCATTCTCCGTAATATAGATCTTGGGGATTTGATACTCAAAGTGCAGACGTCCCAACACCCGAAGCAACCCTTCCGGATGGACTTCCCAGCCCATCTCTGTGTAATTCTCATCATTTTCTGGTGTCGGAAAGAGAGTCTGCGGTAGGTTTTGCTCTTCCGGAACATCTGTGTTACGAATCACAGTGCGCCTGTAGAAATTTAAACCAATAAAATCAATAGGCGTAGCAATAACTTCCATATCACCTGATTGAATGTAAGGTGAACCCTCTGATAGTAAACCATGTTCTGATATGAAATGGGTTAATTCAGCCGGGTAATGACGCCCTGCCAATGCTTCCAAATACACGCGTACCCAAATAGCATCTTGTTCTAACCTTGCCTGCCGGTCAGCAACACTGGCAGAAGCAGATGGGGTGTGATTGGCGTTAATCACGATCCCAACCTCACAGCCTGGGCTATTCTGGCGGATTACAGGCACTGCCCAACCATGTGATAACATCAAATGATGAGCACTTCTTAGTGTGGAGACTATATCACCCTGGATGCCAGGTGCATGTTTTCCGTACCAGTAACCCATGTTGGCAACCACTGAGGGTTCATTATGTGTCATCCAGTGTTTAATACGATCTCCTAAAACTCCTGTGATAATATCTGTATATTCTACAAAGGCTTCCGCTGTACTGCGAGCTGGCCAACCACCCGCTTCATAAAGAACTTGCGGTAAATCCCAGTGATACAGGGTAGCAAAAGGCGTGATTTTTGCTTCCAGCAGAGAATCAACCAACCGGCTATAGAAGTCGATTCCGGCCTGATTTATCCGCCCACGACCTTCCGGCAGGATCCGCGGCCAGGCGATCGAAAATCGATATGCCTGTAATCCCATTTCCTGCATCAATGCCACATCTTCCCTGTAACGATTGTAATGATCTATGGCAACATCGCCGGTATCGTTATTGAGGATCTTGCCGGGGTTATACGAGAAGCGATCCCAGATTGATTCGCCTTTGCCATCCTGATCCCAGGCACCTTCTATTTGATAAGATGCAGTTGCGCTACCCCACATAAAATTTTCAGGAAAGAGTAGTTTTGTAGTCATAAGCCTCCAAGATGATTTTTTACTTAGTGATTCTAACCGAATTCCAGGATTGTCAGGCATGATTCCTGACTTTATTTCAGCGACTCATACCTTTATCAGAGAATGTAGTTGACACCTTTTTGTTCATAATCCGTATAAACTAATGATAATATTTTTTGGCTGGTAAACTTTGTTTTCTCCAGCGTGAAAGGAACAACTTATAATGGATAATCGCAGTGGATGTCTGGTTGGTTTATTGAAACTCTTCTTGCTGGATAAACTTTTTGATTGGCTACAGAGCCGTTTTGGCTTTGGTCGCGGTTGCTCTGGCTGTGGATGTGGCGTTATTCTGGTGATCCTCTTCATTGTGATTGCCGGATCCATCATCTTCGGCACTGACTGGTTCAGCCTGTTCTAATTTTCGTCACTTCCATCAAATGGACACCAGGTTACCACCCTGTTTCCACCCTCCTGTTTGGCAATTGACCACGCCTGACTGGCATGTTCCAGCAGAATGTCCACTCGTTTATCATTATCAGCATTTGTGCAGGCAATCCCCATACTGACTGTGATACGAATCATTTGTTTTCCGATCTCAAAGACATGTTCCTGAACATGGTTGCTGATCTGATCCGCCAGGATTTGAGCAGATTTACACTCGGTGTTGGGCAATAAAATCACAAACTCTTCACCACTGATGCGCCATACCAGATCACGTTGGCGAAACTCTGCGTGGATCATATTTGCCAGATCAACCAGGATTTGATCTGCGATAAGGTTGCTGTATTCCAGATTAACCTTTTTGAACTGATCAACATCCAGCATGATCATGGAGACAACTTTGCCATAATGTTCAATGTTAAGATGTTCATTTTCCAGGATTGTGAGGAAATGTTTGCGGTTTAACAAGCCAGTCAGCGGATCTGTAATCAGACCAGGAGTTGTCACTGATTGTGAAAGACGCATCTGGTTGAGTTGCTCGCGCAGGTTGCGGCTGTGCTGGCTGAAGAGCTTGGAACTCTTGCGAGTCTTCTCCACCTGGTGCATGATCTCAAGGCTGCGGATACGCTGTACATCGTTATCTTTTTCGATTTGTTTCTCCAGCCGGTAAAAGCTTTCGAAGTGATCCAGCGACCTGTCAAAACTGCCGGTTAGTTTATGTGCCCGCGCAAGTAAGCGATGGATTCGAATACCTTCACGGCGCATGTTCAATTCATCAGACAAAGCCAACGCTGCATCCAACTTTTTGAAAGCCTGATCATAGTCCAGCTGCTCTACCGCTACCTGCCCCAATGCCAACAATACGCGTACCTTGCGATAGAGAAAACCATATTGTTCGGTGATTTGAAGAGCTTGTTCCAGTTGAGCGATTGCTCCAGCATAATCTTTTTGGGCTTCATGCACCCTTGCAAGGATCACCAATGCCTTGGTGAGCTTATCCATTGAGTCGAACCTGCGATAGATTACAACCGCCTCCTGGACGTGCTGTTGCGCCTGATCGTAAATCCCTTGACGGGTGCCGAGCAATGAGAAATTTAGATGAATATCTGCGTGGGTTTTATTACTCGGTAACCCGTCCAGCTGATCCATTGCCTGCTTAAAATAGCGTTCTGCCCAATCGAGTTGTCCCATCTCCATATATTGGCGCCCAACCAGGTTGTATAGCCCTGCCTGCCAGCGGTGATCTGCCAGGTTTTCATAATAACCAAGCGCTTGCCAGGAGAATTCAAAACCTTCTGTTGCATTGCCTAATGCAAAATTTGCTTTGGCTAACACCTCAAAAGCTCGACCACTGAGAAGATCATCTTTATGCTCGCCGATCAACGGTAATGCCTGATAGATGCTTGAGATCGCTAATTCATAATTGGTGGTTTCCAGATTAAGTAGTCCACGCGTGAAGAGGCTTTTGGCGACCACCTCTGATACCTCCGGAAGGGTTTCGTCAAGACTCTGCGCCAGTTCGACCGCTTCGCCAACCACGCGAATAGCATAGGAAAGATTGCTGTCTTCGAGTTCCAGAGCCAACTCGTTGAGCAGTCTTACCTTTTCAACCGGATATTCACTCTGCTCGATTTGATGTTCTAAGACCGTAATCTCAGCTTGATTCATACCATCACCCATTTTCCTTGATAGCATGATTTTACCCGAAACCCCTGAAAATAGGTGTTAATGGATTGGCTTACCGGAAAAAATTAATCAGAGTAAGTCAATCCATGATTCTTTTGATAGAGCAAGAAAAGAATCGTTCTATTGCTCCCAGAGAACAACCTGATTAGTGACGCCCAGTTGGGATTTCTCGAGTGCCTGCTCAGCACGTTGGAAGAAGACATCCACTGGCAGGTCCTTTTCATATTCAGCCATTCCAATATGGAAACCAAGCGTGAGTTTCTCTGCGGTAATCTCGAAATCGGATTCGGTAAAATGTTGACAAATGCGGTTCGCAACAATGCGGGCATTTTCAATCCCGGTCTCTGGCAATAGCAGGATGAAGGCATCACCCCCATGACGCCCGATCACATCAACCACCCTCAAAAGATCTTTTAGCCGTCGCGCAACCCATTGCAATACCTGATCACCAGCCAGGTACCCGAAACGTTCGTTGACCTTGTTGAAATGCTCAATATCAACAATTAACAATGAAAGCGGATGGGGGTAGCGGTTGACGCGCTGGGTTTCCAACTCTGTCAGCTCATAGAAGTAGCGCAGGGTATTGACAGCTGTGGTCGTATCCAGGTTAAGCGCTCGACGGTACTTATCCTCGCTCTGCCGTAAGGCTTCTTCCACCCATTTTCTCTCATTGATCTCCTTCTCAATCTGATCATTCTTGTTCTGAATGATCTGGGCTTCTTTTTGTAGTGCTTCCGTACGGAAGATTGATTCGAGTGTCATAAATTTGAGATCACTTCTTTCGCGCTTGATGCGTTGTTCAATCTGGTAGAAGCTCTGGAAGTGTTCGTATGCCTTAGGGTAATCACTCAACTCCGCGTAAATTTGTGCCAGTTTACGGTCTGCACGCAGGCAACCATCTTCATAGTGATTGACCTGAGCACGCGCGTTAACGCTCAACAGTCGTTGCACCGCCCTGTCCAACTCTCCCCGATAATGATCTACTTCACTGAGCCAGATACTGCAGGAAATTTCATCTGCCTGGTAATCGTGCCTCTCAGCTAATTGCCTGCCCTGTTCAAAATATTGGCTGGCTTCCTCAAGATTACCCGCATGCAATTCATTCTGACCTTTTTGACGCAAGTTATCAACGCGCACCGGCAGGACATTATAATCATCTGCTAATTCCGCAGCACGTCCAAGATATTGCTGGAAGACCTCGTAATCACCCATCATTTTATAGGCTGCAGCAAGATAATTATAGGCAAAACTCAAAGGTACAGAAAGTTTACGATTCTGCAGGACTTGAACCGATTTTTTAAGCTCATTGATGGCTGGTTCCCATTCATTGCTCACAAGATAGGTTTGCCCAATCGTCATCAGGATCTCGCCCATCACACGTTGATCCGTCATAATATGAGCGTTCTCGAGTGCTTTCAGTAAAGAGGACATCGCCTTGTTATACTCATTGAGATTGACATAAATCATCCCAATCAACCGTAGCGTACGTGCCTGTCCAGCGTTATCTTTTAGATCATTATAGATATGCAGTGCTTCTTTTGCTTGCGAAAGTGCAAGCATGCTATTTCCCCCCTCAAGATGGAAATGAGCCATATTATAAAGCGCTTCAGCAACACCTCTTGGATAATGTTTGTGACCATATTCGCCTGTGGTTGCCAGCTGGTAAGCACGCTTGCTAAGGTCAAGTCCCTCTTTTGGTGCAATGCTGATCATGTCCTGCGCGGCAGCATTGAGTGAATCAATACGCTGAATGATTTCTGAATCCTGGATTAATCCTGGTCTGATCGGGTTGTAGAAAAAAGACATGGCTTTACCCTATTATCCTCTGGTTGATTTGTAACCCTTTCACGGGCTGCAATCTATTAGTTGCATGCTTTGTACCAGCTTGATGGAAGCGGCTATGGATAATGGACTACGTCCTATGGATACTTGCTACGCACGGTCCTACGGACTACATCCTACGGACTACATCCTACGGATGTATAGTCAATTGATGTGAATTATGCTACAAATAAATTATGAAAAACAAGCCAGACATCCGCGTTTATCCCGACCTGTCCACCCTCGAGGATGCTGTTGCACAGCACTTTTTGCTGGCAACAACTCAGGCTGTGCAACAACGCAACCACGCATTGATTGCCCTTTCAGGGGGCAGCACACCATTGGGTTTGTTCCATCTGCTGGGTGGTGATGCCTACCGGACAACCCTTCCCTGGCAGCAGATGCACTTCTTCTGGGTGGATGAACGCTGTGTTCCACCACAGGATGAACAGAGTAATTTTGGGCAATTCAAGAAAAACGTGCTGGACACACTTAATATCTCAGACAAACAGGTGCATCCCATCGATGGCGCACTGCCACCTGAACAGGCTGCTGATCGCTATCAGGAAATGTTACGCCTATGGGCTGCCGAAGGACAGGAGCAGCCGCGTTTCGACTGGGTATTGCTGGGAATGGGCAATGATGGGCATACCGCCTCGCTCTTTCCCGGGCAGACGCATCCCCACATGCTGCAGCGTACCGTGATCCCCGTGACAGCCGATTACGATGGCAGACCTGCACAACGCGTAACCCTGACTCCCTTGATTTTGAATCTCTCCCGGCAGGTGGTCTTCATGGTCAGTGGAAAACCCAAAGCAGAGCGTTTACGGGAGGTGTTGCAGGGTGATCCTGATCCACTGCGGTTACCTGCCCAGCGTATCCAACCTCTAGATGGCAGATTGGTGTGGATGGTAGACGAGGCCGCTGGCAGTCAATTGTAATTAATCCCAATCATCAGGATTGTAACGCCGCAGACGTTTGAGCTCGCCGTGTTTCTTTTTGCTCCCCAGCCGGGCTGCCCGTGCAGTTACACTCGGGCGAGTCGCCTTGCGTGCTTTTGGTCTCTCGGCAGCCAAGCGGATCAAATCAATCAGCCGCTCCTGGGCATCATAACGATTCTGTTCCTGGGTGCGGTACTGACGTGCGTGGATTAACAGGATCCCATCTTTGTTGATGCGCCCCACCGCCATTCTGGACAGGCGATCTTTGACCTCCTCTGGCAGACTCGATCCGGTTATGTTGAAACGCAACTGTACCGCGCTCGAGACTTTATTGACATTCTGCCCGCCGGGTCCGGATGCACGGATGAAATCAAATTGTAGTTCTGCGTCTTCAATGCTGATGGTTGGTGTGATGGTGATCATAGGTTTATTATAATATGGTCGTCCAATCCATTGCTGTGGGCGAGGAGGTGCCTGAGTAATAAAATTTTATTAAACACAAGGAGTTATTGTTGTAAAGCGCAATAACTCCCTGTTAATTTTAAGGCTTGAACTCATTTGCCTTCTTTATTTCTTCTTCTTATCTTTTTTCTTTTTGTCTTTCTTCTTGTCTTTGTCTTTATCCTTATCTTTATCTTTATCTTTGCCCATGCTTATCCTCCTTTGGGTAGAATTCCATCAATCCATTAATATACCTTAGCAGATTTTTTCAAAAAATTCAATAACATTAAAGGAGAAGGTCTGTGATTAGGAGAATATTCATTATATTCTTTCTTAGTTGCACTCATGTTTACCTCTTATTTTATAGTTATATCAGTAAACATAGCAGGACGACACACACTATGATTATTTTTTTCTTTTAACTTTCAACTGGTATTCTTTTACTTTTTCCATTTTTAGATAGGTCAGTCAATCTTTGATACCTTTTGGATATTAATTCCGTATACTATTATTGGAGGTGTGTTATGAATTATAGTGAAGTTTTTTCAAAAGCCTGGAAGATCGTCTGGAAATTTAAGGCTTTGTGGATTTTTGGTATATTGTCCAGTTGTGCGCGTGCCAGTTCGGGTGGCGGTGGTGGATCATCAGGTGGTGGTGGGGGCAGTTCTAATTTAATTCAGACCCAAGGCATGATGTTGTCCCCGAACGTGGTTCTGCCGAAACAGGTCTACGAGTGGTATTTACAATTTCAGCATGCTTTTGACTCGGAACCATGGGCAGTTTTCCTGATGTTTCTGGCTGTTTTCTTTTTCGTCAGTGCCCTGATAATTATTTCTGTGTTCCTTGGCGTTTTAGGGCGTGTCGGTGTTGCCCGTGGTGCCTGGTTGGCTGATAATGGAGAAGAATCTCTTGGTTTTTCCCGCATTTTCAATGAAAGCAAACCATATTTCTGGCGCGTTTTCCTGTTCTTCCTATTATTGGTTGGTGTGTCGATTGCTGTTGGAGCGATCGTCTGGCTCCCGATTCTGCTGGTCATTATTTTCACCCTCGGATTAGGGCTGCTATTCTTGATCCCGTTGTTCATTGTTGCAGCATTTGCCATCAAGATCCTGATCGAACAGACTATAGTGGCGATTGTTGGTGAGGATTTAGGCGTCTTTGCAGCGATTGAACGTGCCTGGAAGTTATTGGTTAATAAACCCTGGCCTCAAATCGTGGTTGGTTTGGCTTTGACCATTGGTGAGATCGCAGTGATGTTCGTTCTGGTAATTCCCATCTTTGTGATAATGGTTCCTTTCCTGATTTCCATCTTCTTTCAGACTGATGCAGTCATTGGTATTGGGGCGATTGTAAGTGGAGCCGGGTTCCTGTTGTATCTTCCGCTGATGATCCTGGCAAGTGGTATTATGTATGCTTATATCGGATCGGTTTGGGCATTGACCTTCAAACGTCTGACCCAGCCATTAGTTCCGGTGATTGTGGAAGCAGACGCTGAGTAGATGAAAAAAGTCCCTGGTGAAAAAACCAGGGACTTTTTTATGAGTACTTTCTAAAATAACTCAGATCATGTTCTTATGTTGCAACACCCAGGTTCTTCATTACATTTACCAAAACCCGGGTTGCTTTTTCATAATCAGTTAATACCAGGTGTTCATTTGGGGTATGGTCTAGATTGGAATCACCTGGTCCGTAAGTGACAGCCGGACAACCCCAGACGGGTGCTACCAGATTAATGTCGGCTGTACCGCTCTTGGTCACAAATCCTGGTTTTCCACCGGCAGCGCGAATGGCACCTAGAAATCCCCGAATCAATGGTGAGTTTTTTTCTGCCTGAAAAGCAGGAATCCCATCAGAGAGTTTTTTAACCTCCACGCCTAACAATACCTCCAACCATTCTTTGATCCAGATTTGAGGGGATATGGACAACGGTAACCGTGTTCCAACCAAAAGGGTTCCTTCCACCTCAAATCCATCTGACGTACTTGACATACTCAAAACGGTTGGAATAATCTGTTCAAACATGGTTTTATCCTGGTTGAAGGCTTTCACCCGCTGTAACAATTCCTGCCAGGCTGCCAATAACACATCATTAGCGTTTCCACCCTTGGATGAGTGCGTTAATGACTGGCGACAGGTTATCATTGCAGGTTGAGATCCTTTGTACCCCAATGTCACCCGGTTCCATTGACTGGGCTCTCCAATAATCGCCATTTGGGGATGGTAACGATCACATATATATTTAGCTCCTTTAGAATCACCTTCTTCATCCACAGCACCAATCACCACCACCTGCCAATCCGGAAGGACTGAGACCGCAGCGACTGCATCTACGAATGCTGATAAGGAACTTTTGGCATCCACGCTGCCTCTTCCAAACAAATTGTCCCCATCCAAACGCACTGGTATCAGGCCTTTGACCGTGTCGATGTGACCCAACAGCACCAATTGATTTTGACCGATTCCTTTAATCCCTATTGTATTTCCCACCTCATCAACAAAGCTCTGGTCAAATTGTAAGGAAGCCATTCGCTGTACCAGCCAATCAACTGCAGCAGATTCATTTCCACTGGGGCTATAATGATGCAACAATCCTAAAAGTGTTTCGGGTATTTCTGTCATGATTTAGTCCACACGCAACACTGATTGAACAGCCGCGACTACCTGTTGCATTTGTTCCCTGGTGATAACTAAGGGGGGCAGAAAGCGTAATACTGTCATTCCAGCTGGCAAAGCCAACACCCCCAGGTCGGTCAGTTGTTTGATATATGGGGCGACTTTTTGCTTCAACTCCATCCCGATGATTAATCCCTGCCCGCGCACTTCTCGAATGAGCGGTGATGAAATGGCGGAAAGCGCTTGCATTAACTCATCTCCCAGTACAGCCGCATTTTCAATCAATCCTTCTTCGTGTAAGATTTTCAATGTTTCCCGGGCTACTGCACAAGACAAAGGATTGCCACCAAAGGTGGATCCATGCATACCAGGATTAAATCTGCCAACTTTTTCATCGATTAAGATAGCACCCATTGGCAACCCACCGGCTATCGATTTCGCAACGCAAAGAAAATCGACTCGAATGGGATAATGTTGGATGGCAAATAATTTTCCTGTGCGCCCAAATCCGGTCTGTACCTCGTCAAGAATCAGATAAGCACCAACATGATCGCATTTATTGCGAACCGCTGCAAAATAAGCTGGATCAATGGGATACACACCACCTTCACCTTGTACCACTTCCAGCAACACCGCCGCTGTCTTGTCGGAAATCAGTTCAAGATCATTGAGATCATTAAAGGTGATATGGTTAAAATCGGGTACCAATGGTTCAAAGGGCTCGCGATATTTTTTATTCCAGGTTGCTGATAAAGCTCCAAATGTGCGTCCATGAAAACCACGTTTTGCAGCGATGATTTCACTTCTTCCACCTGCAGCACGGGCAAACTTAATCGCACCTTCAATCGCTTCAGCTCCGGAATTGCAGAAAAACACCCGCTGCATGCCTTTTGGCGCAACTGCCATCAACTCCTGCATATAGAGCCCTCTTTGATCATTGGAAAACATTTCCGGGCAATTCAGTAAAATAGCTGCTTGCTCGGACAATGCTTTTTGCCAGCGTGGATGTGCATGACCGATATTGGCTGTCCCCTGTCCGCCAACGCAATCGATATAGACTTTGCCATGATCATCTGTCAGCGTTGCACCACTTCCACGTACGATTGAGATACCGCGTTTTGCATATACGCCACTGCTATATTGTTCCTCTATAGCTACCCAATCCATCGTTGACCTCCAATCCAGGTCGCCTGACCGCTTAAAGCAAACGCAATAGGATTTTCGACACGTCCATCGGCAATGGCAACCTGTTTTACACCACCTGCCAGTGCTTCTTGGGCACCAAGCACTTTTTTCTTCATTCTGCCTTGCGCGTATTGCAAAGCAGTGTCCAATTCAGACATCTTTAAACTTGGGATCCATGTATCTTCATCCGGGAAATTTCGATACAGTCCCTTAACAGCCGTGAACAACAATAGTTTGTCTGCCTGTAAAGCTGCTGCAACCATAGCCGCAGCCCGATCAGCATCCACATTCAGGGCTTCCCCTTCACCAGAAACGGCAATCGGCGCAATCACAGGCACCATTTGGTGAGACAATAGCCATTCTAGAATGGACATATTTACCTGTTCGATCTTGCCGCTAAAATCATCACGAATGATTTTCCGTTTCCCATTTTCCACACTTTGTAATGCTTTTTTACGTTGAGCAACCATTAATCGACCATCCATACCGCATAGACCAAAAGCATTAACACCGGCTTGTTGGAGTTTTGAAACCAGCAGGGTGTTTACTTTGCCATTAACCGCCATGGTGAAGATTTCCAGCGTTCTTGCATCCGTATAGCGGGAGGTGTATCCATCCGGGCTGGTAAGAAATTTGGGAGGGTAGTTTAATGCCTCTCCCAGGAGGCTGGCATCGTTGGAACCACCATGAACAACCACAATAAGCTGACCGGATTTGACCATAGCAGCAACTTCATTACACAACAAATCGAAGTTCACTCCGTCAGTTCCTCCGATTTTTATAACCATTAATTCATTCATCCGACCTCCATTAGACTGGATGTAATCCTGGAAAACTTAACCCAGCCATTTCGTCCCAGCCCATCATCAGATTCATACATTGCACAGCCGTACCGGACGCGCCTTTCATCAGATTGTCAATCGCACAAATTGATACCAGGTGGTTATTTTCCTGATCATATGCAAATCCCAGATCTGCATAGTTGGATCCTGCCAGAACTTTTGGTTCCGGCACACGATAAACCCCGCGTTTTTCATTCACCAATCGGAGAAAAGGATTTTCCTGCGTTACCACCCTGTAAGCTTTCCACAAATCTTTCATTTCAATCCCCGGTTTGAGTTGAAGATGGGCAGTTGCCAGCGCACCACGCACCAAGTCGACTGCTGTCATTGTCAGCCACAGCTTCTGCAAACCAAAGGCTTGAATAACCTCGGCGGTATGACGGTGACCGAAAGCGGAAAAGGTGCGAATGACCCCGCTGCGTTCCGGATGATGTGATCCATCATTTACGGAAGCACCACCCTCAGAGGAACCGACTTTTATTTCGATGGTTACGGATGATGGTTCATCCATTAATCCGGCCTTCATTACCGGCAGCAAAGCCAGGATACTTGCCGTTGCGTTACAACCAACCCCACTGACATAATCTGCTTTTTGGATTGCATCACGGTTTATTTCAGGCAGACCATAAACAAATCTGGGAAGCCAATGCGGTGCAGCATGGTTATGTCCATACCATTTTTCATACATGGCAGTATCGTGTAAACGGAAATCAGCTGACAAATCGATCAGTTTTGGTGCCAATTTGGCATATTCGTCAATATTTTTTTGAACTTCGCCATGCGGAACAGCCAAAAACAACAGATCCACTGGTTCCAATTGTCCTGGATCACAAAATTTTAAGGAACTGATCTTACGCATATTGGGATGCGTCTGGTGAATATATTCGCCGAGATGCGACCGGGAGGTCACTTGATGAATTTCAACCTGTGGATGAAAAGACAATAAGCGGATCAACTCTCCACCCGTATAACCAGAACCACCTACAATGGACACACGCATCATAAAGCCACCTCAATTTCCCGTCTTCCAACTTTCAATAAATATTCCACCATTAAACCAGCTACATCCACGCCGGTAATGGGCATCAGTGTATGAAATTCCATGGTGTGGTTAATCTCATTGATCAGATAACCTCGATCAGGATGCTCGAGGATATCAATCGCCAACACCCCACCCCCAACAGCATGGGCAGCATCCAGGCATATTTTTTCCAATTCGGGATTGATTTTACAAATCTCACCTTCACCGCCACGGGCAGTATTGGTAATCCAATGCTCGGCCTTCCGATAAATGGCTGTGATGGCCTGATCTCCCATCACGAAAACACGTATATCCCGACCTGGTTTTTTGATGAATTCCTGAATGTAGAAAATTGAATGTTGTACCGACCCAAGCACTGATTTATGTTCCAGGACTGCCTCGGCAGCATCCCGGTCATTAATTTTTGCCAGCAAACGCCCCCAGGAGCCAACGGTTGGCTTAATCACAACCGGGTAACCGATGGTTTCAATCGCCTCCAACGCCGCCTCCGTGGAAAAAGCCACCAGGTTCCGTGGTTGCGGCAATGAATATTTTGCCAGAGCGGCACTGGTTGCCAGTTTATCACCACAGGCTTCGGCAACACGGGCAGTGTTGACGGTCGGAATTCCCCAGGCATTTAAAACCCGGAGAATATTCAAACCACTGGAGTAGCTGATACTTCGTTCAAGGATCGCATCATATAACCGCCATTCATCCGGGCGATCAAGGTCAAAAAAAACCTTGCGATCATCCAGGCGTTCATAATCCACTCCACGCTGTTCCAGCGCTGCGAAGATCCATTTTTCCTCAACGCGAACCCGTGAAAATAACACACCAATGCGCAGGCGGTTACTCATTTTATTCGCCCCAGTCTTCTTCTTCCATGGGCGCTAATTCCACTGTGAGGGGATTCAATGAAACAATTTCCAAATCCACACCACAATCCGGACATACAATAATTTCATTTTCTTCTACGCCTGCATCCAGGCCGATTTCAGCATCACATTCTAGACAAATAACAGATTTCATTTTTTACCTCCATGATTTAATTAATAGCTTGCAAACACCTGCGCGCGGTGCTTATTTGTTCCAACACAGCCTGTGGGGCTGTGCCACCAATCACCGTTCGTGTTGAGATGCTCACTTCCGGTGAAAAAACCAACGAAAAATCTACATCAATCCCCGGGAGTATTGTTTGCCATTCCGTTGCAGTCAATTGGTGAATACCTTTATCCAAATCGGCGGACATGCTAACCGCTTTACCCACCAATGAATGTGCTTCCCGGAAAGGAATGCCAGATTTCACTAAAACATCAGCCACATCAGTGGCAAACAAAGAGGGGTCAATCGCTGCCCGTAACTTCTCAGGATTGACGTTCAGCGAGGCAACCGCTTTGGATAAAACTGGAATGACAGCCATTAGAATATCGTACGCCTGAAAAACAGCCTGTTTATCTTCCTGAAGATCTTTATCATATGTTGAAGGTAACCCTTTTAAGGTAGCCATTAATCCGGTCAGCAACCCCAAAAGATTGCCAGCTTTTCCACGGGTTATTTCAAACACATCCGGATTTTTCTTCTGCGGCATCAGACTTGAACCGGTCGCAAAAGCATCGTCCAGGGCAAAAAAACCAAATTCGGCGGATGTAAATAACACCATCTGTTCTGCCAATCTGGATAAATGCACGCCACACAAGGCTGCATTAAACAAGAATTGGGCAACGAAATCACGATCTGATACAGCATCCATGCTATTCTGACTTATTCTTGTAAAACCAAGCTGACTGGCAAGTTCTGCTCGATCAATCGCAAAACTGGTACCGGCTGCAGCACCACTTCCCAATGGCATTGTTCCACATTCACTACGTGTAAAAATCAAGCGCTGGACATCACGCTCCAAAGGCCAGAAAAAAGATAACCACCAGTGACTCAATAAGACTGGTTGCGCCCTTTGTAAATGCGTATAGGAGGGCATCACTAGCGAGATATCCTGCTCTGCCCGAAATACCAACTGCATTTGAAAATGACGGATCTCATTTATCAATTCTGGGATTGCCTCGAGCAACCACAACCGTAAGTCCGTGGCTACCTGATCGTTTCGGCTGCGACCAGTATGCAACTTGCCGGCTGTTGATCCGATGATTTCATACAAACGACGTTCAACGGCAGTGTGGATGTCCTCGTCTCCGGGAAGAAAATTAAAGGATGATTTTTCAAACTCATTCAGGATTTGATTTAAACCGTTGTTAATTTCCTGATGTTCAGAAGAACTCAAAATACCAATTTTAAACAATTGTTGTGCCCAAGCGATACTACCAACAACATCCTGTTTTGCCAGACGCTGATCAAAATCGATGGAAGCATTCAACTTCCAGGCATCTGCATCACTTTTCCCTTGAAAACGACCACCCCAAAGACTCATCATCGACCTCCTAATCCCGTTTGAATCGCGAATAATCAGGTTTAGCCATTTTTATTCCAGAGACGGGTAAACCATTCATTGCCCTGACTTTTAACGGAAGTCCAAACAAATGGATGAAACCCTGGGCATCTGATTGATCGTAAACATCCTCTTGGCCAAATGTGGCAAAATCTTCCCGGTATAAGCTGAATTTGCTTTTGCGGCCCACCGGAATAATACTGCCTTTGTATAATTTCAGCTTTACCTCGCCTGTCACGGGACCCTGGGTGGCATCCACAAAGGCTTCCAATGACTCTCTTAGGGGCGAGAACCACATACCGTCATAAACCAGTTCTGCATATTTTAAAGCCACCATATCTTTAAACTGAATTGTCTGTCGATCCAGTACCAGAGACTCGAGTTCGCGGTGCGCCGCATATAAAATCGTGCCACCGGGAGTTTCATATACCCCGTGTGATTTCATGCCCACCAAACGACCTTCCACCAGATCAACTCTGCCAATGCCATACGCCCCACCCAATGCGTTTAATTTCATTAATAACTGAGCCGGGCTGAAATGCTCACCATTCACAGCGACTGGTGTTCCAGAATCAAAAGTTATATCGACGTAGGCTGGTGTTTCTGGCGCGTTTTCCGGAGACGCAGATAATAAGTACATGCCTTCCTGCGGTTCTTTCCAGGGGTCTTCCAACAAACCGCCTTCATGCGAAAGATGCCATAAATTTCGGTCACGGCTGTAAATTGATTTTTCTGTGGCAGTCACCGGTACATTGTGTTCTTTTGCATAGGCAATCGCATCTTCCCGTGAGCGGATATCCCATTCCCGCCAGGGGGCAATCACCTGTAAGCGCGGGTCCAGGGCTGCAAAAGTCAGTTCAAAGCGCACCTGGTCATTTCCTTTTCCGGTAGCCCCATGTGATAAAGCATCCGCCCCAACTTCATGTGCTATATCAATCATATGTTTGGCGATTAATGGACGCGCCATGGAGGTGCCTAACAGGTATTTTCGTTCATAGATAGCACCAGCTTTCATGGTTGGAAAGATATAGTCTTCAACAAACTCTTCTTTCAGATCCCGGACAATCAATTGGCTGGCACCTGACGCCAGTGCTTTCTCTTCCAGACCATCTAGCTCTTCCGCCTGGCCTACATCTGCACAGAAACAGATCACCTCACAGCCATAATTCTCCTTCAACCACGGAACAATTACCGAAGTATCCAACCCCCCTGAATAGGCTAACACGACTCTCTTCACTTCTTTTTTACTCATCATAAAAACCTCACTTTTGGATCATTGAAATAAAAAAAGCTCTCCGGGAAGGAGAGCTTTTGCTTTTGAACTGCAGAATTTGGAAAATTAATCCATTAAAGCACAAATGCCCGTCTTCCCTGAGGAGAGGATTCTGTTACGACGAACACGACGACGAAGAATAGCATTTGTTTGGATCATGGTAAGCAATAGTGTACTGGAGGGGAACAGGAATGTCAAGCAATTGCCTTGACAGAAAATTTTTAGATAATCTGATGTAGCAAGATTAATATTCTCCCATAGAAATATCTAAACAAGGATTTCTTTTTACAGTTTTATGGATTAGTGATCAATCAAAACCAAAAGCTAATAATTTTTCAAAACCCTGACAGCCCGCAACGTCACCCATTTGTTGGGTTGCTTCTTTGGACCGAAATCGACCCATGTTTTACCCGTGTAGTCATATTCCATAGCCCAGCGGCCGTTAGAATCCTTTTTGCTGGAGATGAATTCCAGCGCATTTTTTAGACGCGGATCACCTGCATACCCCAACAGAACCAAAGCTTCCATAATCTGCAGAATATCAGTCACGTAAAACACCGGGAAACCGATCTTCCACCAATTTCCGCTGGGTTTTTCACTATATCCACTCGGGTAAGTCGCTTCAAGCGGATCCACACTCAATAGAAAATCGACTCCTTGTTGAATGGCAGTATTAATGAGAGGTGTTCGTTGGAATAATGGTAATTTACCAAAAGCCAGCATTACTTTGGCAGCACCCCAGGCACAGGGCAGTTTATTATTGGCACCACAGGCAAACAGAGGACCACATTTCCCCGCATAATAGCGCAAGCTGGCTTTTTTATCCCATATTGGTGCCATCCCATCTCCTGTGACCGTGCGAGCCATCCACTCGAAAGCAAGATCCAGACAGGGGTCTTCATACCCGATATCGAGTAATGCTGAACATAAATTGCCTTGAAGACAATCAGCTGTTCCAGAAGGAGGACCATTCGAACTGAATTGACCTGTTTCATTGTAAGCCTGATTCATTAAATATTGACAGGCAGTCTGGACGCGTTTATCCATATCGATGGTTGCTCCCAATTGTCCCAGAAGGATGATGGACCAGACTGTGCTGCGATATTTTGGATTGTATCCGGGACCAGGTTCGACCCAATATCCGTCTGTATGCATTGCGTCCAGGATGGTAGCTATCGGACCTTCACAATGAGCTTTTTCTTTAGCAGCAACCAAGTCCGGATCGTTAAATGGCAACTCCAAAAGATCTCGCAGGGCGAGGTATCGCACACCTGGATTTTCCTCCTCCAATAACCAGAGGAGAGTTGTTTCATTTAATGGAACGTTCCTGTTCATGATAATCGAATCCTTTTCAGGTGATTTTTGATTGCATTAATACCTTGACGGCCCGGTAAGTGACCCATTTGTTGGGTTGCTTCTTTGGACCAAAATCAACCCAGGTTTTGTAGTCATACTCCAAAGCCCAACGACCGTTCTGATCCTGCTTATTACGTACATATTCAAGCGCATTCGCCAGCTTCGGATCGTTAAGCATTCCCAATCCAGCAAATGCTTCCAGTAGTTGAAGAATATCGGTCACATAGAAAACGGGGAAGCTAAACTTCCACCAATAGGGACTGGGTTTTCTGCCCAATCTGGTTGGGTAGTCTGCTAATAATGGATCAATTCCAAGGAAGAAATCCACAGCGGTTGTAATCGCACGTTCGATTTGAGGTGTGCGAAATTTTAGTGGGATTTTTCCGAGAGCTAACAACACTTTTGTTCCACCCCAGGCACATGAAAGACTATTGTTGTGTCCACAGGCAAAAACTGGGCCACATTGCGAGGGGTAATAGCGTCGGGAAGCCCGTTTATCCTCAAGCGGAGCTATCCCTTCTCCTGTGACACTGCGAGTCATCCAATCAATGGCTTGTTCCATCCTGTTGTCTTGATAATCAAAATCCAGCAAAGCTGAAACCAGATTACCTTGCAGGCAATCAATCGTTCCAGTCGGTGTTCCATCTGTACTGAACTGCCCAATTTCTGTTAGAGCATGATCGATAAGATATCGGCAGGCTCTGCCGATGCGTTCATCCATGTCAACGGATCCGCCTAATTGTGCCAAAAGAATGAGTGACCAGACAGCGCTCTTATATTTGCAGCTGTACCCTGGTCCTGGTGTGACCCAGTACCCTTCAGGACGCATGGTATCCATGATGATGGAAATTGGACCTTCACGGTGAGCTATTTCTTTTGCTGAAATCAGTTCTGGATTGTCCGATGGCAATTTCAAAAGATCGCGCATAGCAAGGTAGCGCACCCCTGGATTATTTTCCTCGAGCAGCCAGGATAGAGTCTCACCTTTTAATTTTCTTTGCCAATTCATCTCTATTCACTTTTTGTAGAAATCTGAACGATGTCAAAATCTTGCACGTACCAGGAATCATTTTGTTTCTCTAATAATACAATAAAACCTGTTGGTTTGCAGGAATTCAATTCGATAAACACTAACGCCTGATCTCTTTCGTGATTGAATCCCACGCGTGAGAACCTGATCCAGCCTTGAAAATCCGGTTGTGGAAACCTCGCCTGTATTGTGGAAAGACAAGTTTGATCATCAGATTCTTTTCGAAGTGTCTCGTACTCTTGCCAGGAAACGAGTATCACTGGCACTTCAAATGTAAAACGAGGTGCAAGATCGTATGGTTTAGCATTAATCACTGCAAGATTGTTAACCATATCTTCTGTAGCACTTGGAATTTTCTTGTTAATCAAAGAGAAGAGATTCTCTCCCAACTGGGTAAGTTGTTCTGGAAGTCCTGTTTGGTCGTATATTGTTATGTATTGGTAACCGCTGTTCGGAATGAATTCCATGCTGGAAAACAATAGAGCATTATGAACGGCATGTTCTTCTTCGCTGAGCGCATCTGCCAGATAAAGCCCCAAATCTGAATTCAGGGCACCGCCAAAATCAGTAATGATCCATGCCTCTCCTTCTTTCTTCAAGATCAATAAAACACCATTTCCACCACAGATACTTTTTTCAATATAAAGCAAGGCTGTTTTTTTGCTTGCATCAAAGCCAACCCTGGAGAGATAGTAAAAACCTCCATATTCAGGTCTGGGATAGATGGCTTCAATTGAGTACTGACATTGTTCAGCAAAGCGTAAACCACGCATCAGATTCTGGATGGACACGTCCGAAACAAAGGTCACTGGTATTCCCAGATTGAATTGATCTTCAAAGAAATAAGGCTTTTGATTGGCTTCCAAAAAATTAGCCATCAGCTGTTCTGAGATACCTTCTTTGTTTTGTAACAAGGAATAAACAACATGTGGTTCAGGTCTCACATAAGATTGATCGAAGATGATCATGTATTGGGCACCAGGAGGAACATTCCACATATCCGGGTTTTCCAATAAGAGATCGTGGTAAACCTGATATTCCTCTGACGTGATGAATTCAGGAATGGGGGTGGATTGAGGAGTACAGGATGTAAGCAAAACGAGAAAAATGAGCCCCAAAAGCCATCTATTGATCAATGAAGAATTCTTTCTGTTCGTAAAAAGAATTCTCATAACTTTTACCTTATTATAAGCTTCGCTTTGTTCCATGCCCAACCTTCTTTCGTTGGAAATCAACTACACCCACAACTTTCTTCAGCCAGTCTCCAAGAGAAGGTGAAATTTCACATACAACACTTAACAAACGGGCAGGAGATGAATTAACAAAAATCTCTAACTTCTCCTTTTCAATGGCTTTCACCACAGCTTTGGCAACATTGTCAGGACTGGTAGACCCCAGTAAAATGGGTGACTTGAGATTAAATTTCGCAAACATTCCAACTTCAGTGATGTAACCGGGCAGAATGGTTGAAAAACGAATTCCGCTTCCTTCCAGTTCCAAACGCATACTGCGAGTCCACTCAGATAATCCAGCCTTTGTACCGCAATAAGTAGCTGCATAAGGAGCACCGATTTTTGCAGCCACGGAAGCAATGTTAACAATATGTCCCTCTCTCTGTTCCAGCATATGGGGAAGTAAATGATATGTTAACGCCATTGGAGCCAGCAGGTTCACTTCCACTGTCTTTTGAATTTTCTCCCAGGAAAGATCCAGATAAGCACCTTCTGTCTCCAGCCCGGCATTGTTTATCAGAATATCAATTCTTCCAAATTTTTCTAAAACGATATCAACCAATTTTTGTTGCTCAGCAGGCAGAGAGAGATCTACCGGCACAATTATCGTCTGCACTCCATATTGGCGCAAGTGGTTGGCGACAACTTGTAAACCATCCTCAGAACGGGCTGCCAATGCTACGTGACCACCTCTTTTCGCCAGAGCTTCGGCAATAATGGGTCCAATTCCCCTGGATCCCCCGGTCAAAAGTATATATTTTCCATTAATTGTGGTCACTATTTCCTCCTTGAGAAAAATCTAACGATCCAGAAATCCTTACTTATGTATCGGTTAATTTCACGTTCTTTATCACGGATTCATAGAATTTATCAGCATGGTTGTTTTCAATGTGAATAATGAATATAAGAATTCCGCTCAGGAGATTTTGAATCCGCCCTTGCAGCTAATTGAAGCTGGGTATGTGGATTTAATTTCATACATCCTCGATCAGCACTATGAAATAAACAGCTAATATTTGATGAATGGATTAGTGAAACTGTTGGGTAATAACTAAGTTGAGTATAGCATTTTTAATCATCAATGGTTAAATAAGTTCTTTATTTTGATACCTAATAATTATTCTATAGACAGCTTTCGAACATATTTTTCCAAATGATGCATTGAATTGGTAATTAGTGCTTTTCCAAATGGAAAATAATCCATGGAAGGCCAGGTCGCTACCCAGCGCAGTAGTCGCAAACGTCGTTCCATCATAAATGCTTCCATCTCTGTTTCGAAATTTAATGGTAAATTACGAACCCTAGAATACCCCTGCAAAAAAGCTTTCCGTAATGGTTCTGGTTTGGGTAATTGATCAAAGCTCACCAGCGCAATAGCAAGATCGTTGCTAAAGGGAGCGAATTGGCAATCATCAAAATCAATAATAGAATACATTCCGTGATGAAGAATGATATTATTCGCTTGAAAATCACCATGGATCAACCCAAAATCATGTGAAATATCTACCTGATGTAGGGTTGTTGCTGTTATTCTTGCAGCGATTTCACAAATTTCTAATTGGTCCTTATTTAAGAAACTCTCCATTTTTTGGATTTCAATTTCAGATAAACCCGCCTTGATATGTCCCATACCACGCCAGTCATTTTCATCACGAAAACAATTTTCTTGCAATTGAAATTGACAGGCATGATGATGAAGAGCTGCCATCATTTCACCCATATGAGAAGCTGAAACAGGATTGAGTTGGGAAGCGATAGTGTCTCCGGGAAGCCAATGGAAGAGGACCACCTTAACAGGTTTTTCTGCACCAGGATGTGTGATCTCCTGTATCATCTTTGCTGATTGATGGGTAATTGGTTCCGGTACCAAAAGATTGGTTGTATGCTTAATGTCCATCAACCAGAACAGTTCTGCGTTTATAGCAGAAATGGACATATCACAGTCCTTATATACTCTGATTGCAATGGATTGGGTCTGCGAATCTGCCCTAAAGATCAAATTTCCTGTGTCTGAAATGAATTGGATTCGTGCTCCTTCCACTCCAAATACTGACAAAGCAACTTGGATGGCTCTTACTAAATAATCATATTTATGGTCACCAGATTGTAGTTGAGATGAAGAAATAACCATGCTTAGCCTGCAATTACAAAGGCCAGAGCATAGGCGTGAGAATAATGGCAATCAGAAAAACTGCCACGGTTAGCAAGCCACCCACCTTAATAAAATCCATAAAGCGGTAACGCCCGGGTCCATATACCATCAGACAAGCTGGTTCTAAAGGTGTCAGGTAAGAGGTACTGGCGGCAATCGCGATCATCATCGCAAATGTCCGCGGGTTCAAACCAAGCTGGATTGCTGTTTGAACCGCTACCGGAATTACCACCGCCGCCGCAGCCTGGTTGGACATGGGTTGCGTAAGCAATACTGTCAGGGCAAAAAAGCCTGTCAGCAGCCATAACGGATTCCATGTACCCACCAGCTTGGTAAGCAGATCAGCAAGATACTGCGCTGTACCGGTGTACTGCATAGCCACACCCAGTGTCAGCATGGAGCCAATCAGAATTAAGACCTTCCAATCCACCTGGCGATAGGCCTCGTCTGGGGTAATACATCGGGTTACAAAAACAAGCAGTGCACCCAGCAGCATAGCAACTGGAAGCGGGATGATTTTCAGTGCACCCAGAATGAATGCTCCAGCAAAAATCCCAACAACGATGAGAGCTTGTTTTCGGTTGAACCGTTGTACATCCAATACACCCAACACATCAAATGCGTTTTCTGCCTGTAATGCTTTAATTTGTTTTTGATTCCCCTGAACCAATAAAACATCACCCATTTGCAAGCGCGTATCGGCTATTTTGGAATGAACAATCCCGGTGCGCCGGTTAATGGCAACCACCTGCAGATCATAGCGCTCGCGCATTTTCAGTCCTTTTAGTGTTCTACCAATAAAGGGGGAGCGTGGGAGTAAAACAACTTCAGCCAGGTCGAATTCCTCCCCGTGTAAATCCAAATCCGAAAATTTAACATCTGCCTGAATGTCAATTCCAGCTGTGTCTTTGATTTTTAATATAGCATCAGACGCACCTTCCACCAGAATCGCATCACCTACATGCAGCAGCGCATCAGCTGGAGGGTGTAATTTTCGTTTTCCTTCTCGGATAATCGCGAGTACGGTCAGATCAAAATTACGTCCCAGATTTGACTCAGCAAGCGTTTTGCCTGACAAAGAAGATTCAGGCAAGATCCGTAATTCTGCCAGATATGGTCGCAAATTAAACGAGTCTGCCATGCTTTTCGGTGTTTCGCGCTCAGGGATCAGACGCTGTCCGATAAAGAGCATGTAAAGTATCCCGACCACCAGTACTGGCAAACCGACCGGTGTCAACTCAAACATCCCAATCGGCTCCATACCAAATTGGGTGATCAATCCACTCACAACCACATTGGTGGATGTGCTCACCAAGGTTACAGAGCTTGATAAAATTGCTGCAAATGCCATTGGCATCAATAAGCGTGAAGCACTAAATTTGGCTCGTTGGCTTAAACCTAAAATCACTGGTAAAAAGAAAGCTGCTGCAGCCGTATTATTGATAAATGCGCTCATGACTGCCACTGCAACCATGGTGGCTGGCAGCAATCTCTCAGGATGTTTCCCTGTAAATTGAAGCAACTGGTGACCAACTACTTCCACCACACCGGTACGCATCAATGCGGCTGTCATAATCAGCAGCCCCATCAACAATACGAAGGTATCACTACCAAAGCCTGCAAAAGCCTGGTCCAATGGAACCAAACCAAAAACAATTAATGCTACCAATACACCCAGGGCAGTTACATCGGGCGGAACCCATTCAAATGAAAAGAAAAGCAGTGCTACTGCCAGAATGATCAATAACAGAATAATTGATATTGTCATGTTGATTAGCTCCTGGCTTTTATTATACAAAAAAATGCCATCTTGATATCAGTGGTAATGATCGATTTACTTGATTACCGGTTTTTCTGCTATCACCAGTTCACTTCTCAAACCCATCATCGAGAGATCGAGTGTTTTAACGAGGTGAAACCCAGCCTTTTCTAATGCTTCCTGTACAAAAATTGGTCGGCAATCAACAGTTACTGGCAGTTTCTCATGAAACCATTCATAAATTTTTGTCATTAAATTCGGATTCTTTTTGGATAATCCCACAACACTGATGGTGCCTCCCCTGTGTAGGCAACGCAGACATTCAGCAAGCACCAGCGGAATCTCTGGCGTGTCAAACAGCTCCAGGGTGAAACTGATCAGTATTTTGTCAAAGGATTCAGTCTCGAAAGGCAACTGTAATCCGTCACCACAAACAAGAGAGACTCTTTCAAAAAATCCCAACTTATTGATTCTGGATTGGGCTATATTCAGCATTCCATTTGAAATATCGACGCCAAAGACTTTGCCAGAAAACCCAACCAGATCAGCCAATATCCCTAAGGAGTTGCCAGTACCCAACCCAATCTCAAGCACTCGATTCCCTTCATCGGGAGATAACAAACTGGTTGCCGCTTTACGAGGTTTGCCTTCAAAACCTCCAGCCAGAAAATCATACCAGCGACTGAGTTTGTTGTACGAAGATCGGGCCTGCCTTTTTGAGCGGGTTACTCTACTGATTTGAGGCATTCATTCTCATCCACTTTATTCTGTTTACAAGATAAAAACATCCTTTTTCATCCTATCTGCAAGATGGTATCAACCAACCACAATGAAATTATTCCAGTTTTTTACAGACTTTCCGAAAGTCAAAATCGAACATGGGATGACCCTCCCGGTAGGTCTTCAATACCAGTTCATAGAAAGAGTGGTACTGGGAGTCAGGTATATTTGCCTGGTGCATGGCAACCAGGGTGATCAGGTTCTGCAACCGCATGCAAATTGGGAGAAGATTCAACCACTTATCATCAAGGTGGTTTTCTTCCTCATAGCCGCGCATAAACCAGACAATATATTCACACAGACGGTTTTCCCAATCTGGTTTTGAGAACATGCTGGAATAGAGCGGCATGGCCACCGCTATATCGTTAATAAACCAGTTATAAGCACAATCATCAAAATCGAAGAGAGTGATCTTACCATTGTCGACATGAAAATTGGTCGGGTTGAGATCGCTGTGTACCAGTCCATAGTGATCGCAGGATGCATTTAACTGGCTGAATTGCTCCACGATTTCTGTTATTTCTTTAACGGCTTGTTGTTGATCGTCGGGAAGATAGGTGGCGGCGTTCTGGATCAGATCGTCCTCATACCAGTGCAGTCGTTTTTGATTCAGGTGTCGCGGGATGTACTCTTTGGTTGCTTTGTGCATTCTCCCCATAATGCGACCCAGGCTCTTAAACAGGTCAGGATTCCATTGACCAGGATCAGCACTTTCGATAAGTTGACCAGGGGCAAACTCAAAAGCGACCGCTGTAAAATAAGAATCCTGGACCTGAAAAGTCTCAGTAAAGCGCTGATTGGTAGAAGGATAAGGACGTGCAACCGGAACACCATGATTATGCAGAAAGTTGACCCAATCCAATTCCGCAACGATTTCATCTTCGGAGCGATGCGAACAATGTGTTATCCGTAGAATTTTCCATTGGTTACCGCTTTGAAATTGATACACAAAATTGGCAACATTATCGAGCAATTCGATTTTTCCTGTGCCAGACCAATGGGACGCAGCAAAGCTAATAAGTTGATTGTTTAATAATCCAGTAATTTCATTCTGCATACTGTTTTCTTTCTATCTATTACATCAGGTTTCATTGACTTGCCAATCTCTTCTGCATGCTTCGCACAAATTCTTCAAATTCACCTTTTTGATAAACTGGTGGATCGATACGATTGTAGTCAATCGAAGTCCCGGCAAAGGGATCGTCCAGATAGCGTGGAAAGAGGTGCATGTGTAAGTGAGGAACTGAATTCCCATGGATTTCATAATTAATTTTGAATGCTCCGGTTTCCTCTTTGAGCTCACGTGCAGAGATCTGAATTTCTTGCATAAATCCCAGGAGAGATTGTTCATCCATATCGAATAATTCTATAAAATGCTCTCTGGTGATCAGATAGCACGTTCCTTTTAAACTAACTTTGGGATGTGCACAAAGTTCAGAGTATTTAAATTGTTTCAATATTTCAGAATTGGAAGGATCATCCTCCTTCTGGCAATAGGGGCAGTGCTCTTTCTGGGACTGATACAGCCATTTTTCAGGATCGTGATGAAAGCTCATATTGTCATTTCCCTATTTCATCCTCTCAGCCAGGGCTGCTTTGACTGCATCACTGGCGTTGAAGATTCCACGCAACTTGATCTCCTCAATCACTTCCAATGCCAGCTCAGGGGGAACATCATCATGGAGTTGCAACATCCCGATCACCGAAAGTGTTAGCTTTTTCCCTTTCTGCTTGCGTTTTTCAAGATCAGCCCGACTATAAGACACAACCCCAATTACTGAGGAGTGCCGGGTCACTGATTGCTGGATCTCGAAGGTGTGTTTCTCCAGTTGAGAACGGATGGCGGTACGGATAAAATCTGTGCGGTTGGAATACAGTCCTTCATTAACCAGCGTGTCAACTTTTCCCAGATCGACAGCCGACATGTTAATTGTTATTTTTTCAGTATCAGCCATTTCGTTCCTCCTTCATTTGATTATCTTTCAGGTACTCCAAAACTTTATCAATATCAATTTGCCAGGTGGTAATTGCGTTGTAGGGTTGAAAGCCGAGGTCATTATTAATTTTAAGCATTGCTGCATTCATGTCAGCGTTTTGCGTCCGGACGTATTTGATCTCAGGATGTTCTTTCATGATTCTGTCCAGCATTGCTGCTTTCAACCAGCGCCCCAGACCCTTTCCACGGTATTCAGGATAAACACCGGTCATGTCCTGGCGCAAAATTTCTGGTCGGTTGGCATTCCAGATTGTTTCTGTATAACCAGCAAATTTCCCGGTGGCTTTTTCCATCAAATAAAAGGTGGTGCGCTTATTACCACGGGCTGCATCCATTTTTTCTATCTGGCGCAGTTGCTCCGGTGATATGTGCATCTCTTCGATTTCCAGATCTCCAAGCGGCTGCTGGTTGATCAAATCCAAAAGTTGAGCGATTTCAGCTAGCTGCTCTTCGGGATACCTGCCTTTCCAGACTCCCAGTTCGAACTCCTCCGAATTTTTCTGTCCCTGTACCAGCCATTGATCGACCAGGCTGCGATTAAGAGCGGATAACTTCAGCTGATTCACATGTCCTACCAGGCCTTTCTGGCCACCAAGGCGTTTTAAAAATGCTTCCCCACCTGGAATTCGGTTTGACGTATCCACAATGAGTAGCCTGCGATGATCAGCCTGACATGCCTCCACCACCAAAGCCAGAAGTTGCCGTCCCAGTCCCTGACGACGGTACTCCTTTTGAACAATGATATCGAATTGAGCCAGGTATCGATTTTCCTTCATTTGCATCAAACCCACATTTCCATGTGCGATGATTTCAGTATGGCTTTCATCCCAGACACACCACATTTTTAAATCTACAAAATCAGGAAGATTTCGCATTTGTTGCACCAACTCCTGCACCGGCATGGGGGGATCATCTGGTAAACGTTCAAGCCGGATGCGATTAATAATGCGGTTCAGTGCTGCATACTCGTCTAATGAAGCACCTCGGGCTTTTAACGTCTGAATTTGATATTCCGATTTCATAACTACTCCTTTACCATCCGTGTGGATGGTTTTCAGATGATATAACACTATTATAAAGAAAAAATCTGGTTTGTCAATAAAGAAACCATCTATCTGGATGGTTAAAGGATGGTAAAACGTCAATTTTTTATTAACTTTGACGATTTTTTATGCCATGATAGACACTACCTGAAAAATATTATCACCCAGTTCGATATCTCCAGAGATTTTTATATGTTCTCTGGCGTTTTCTATGCTAATCCCTTTCGTGAATAATCTCCAAGCTATATTCTGATCCATTTGGATAAACCCCTTGGCATGAGTATCCTGACCAACAAATAATTGCCACCCGAGATGACTTTTTCTCAATGTCCAGATACTCCCAGCATCTCCTGAAATTTGGATATTAATGCTGGTATCGATCGCTCTGTCAAGAAATCTGTATGAAAATGGGAGAGCGCGCATGAATGTGTCCATGTGGTGTTAACCACTTTTTATCCGTTAGCAGTGGAAGCCCAACAGCTTCACGACGGCTGTTGATGAAGCCATTTTTCTGTGAATTCACGAGCAATGCCAAGCCAATTGGCTGGTAAATTATTACTTGCCCAGGCAACCGTGATACCAGCCGTATCAAAGGGATTCAGGTTTTTGAATTATTCATAGAGGCGCTGATCTGTTAATTGAAGTAATTCAATCAACAGTTCTGGGCTAATTCTTTTTGCCGCCTGAACCCACAAATCGTTATTTTGATTGATGATCTTTACCAATTCCTCAAAATTTTGAGTTTGATTTTCCAATTTGCTCTTTTCGCAAGGATGGTACCAAAGACGACTAAAATTTCCACCCAGGAGATGTGCTGCCACATCTTTTGCTGACCATGGTGAACATATTGTTAATCGATCCCAATCCGACGGCTTAAGGGATTTTAGAAGAGAAATTAATTCCATACTCAATGGTGGAAAAAGATCTACTACTTGAATGGGTTCTACTGGTTTCATCTATACCTCATAAATATTTAGGATCTGTCTGGCAAAATCCTGCACGCTACGGCGTAATGCGATCGGTTGCAATACCTCAATTGCTCCCCCATAACTTAACACCATCTGACGCGCTTCCTCAAAGGATTCATAGTCCAGTGTTAATTCCTGCCAGGAGCTGGTATCCTGCATAGGTGGTGTCATTAATGTGGTTGGACGATGCTCTAACAGAATTTTTGCCAAACTTGCTGTGACTCTCACGAGAATCTGAAATCCAGGTTGGCTTTCCTTTTGCTCATTGCACCATTTTTTCCAATAGGCTTCGAGATCAAATTTTTGGAGAAATTCAAAGGTTTGATTACGTATTCTGGCGGAACGAATCTGGCTGACCTGTAATGTCCGGCAATGATCTCCACGCAAGATCACCAGATACCATCGTTGGGATTTGGCCACCAACCCTAGCGGCGCAGCAGTTATTTCCAGATCAGTGTTGAACTCCGATCGATAGATGATATCCAGCATACGGTTTTCCTTTAAGGCTTCCTGACAGGTCTTTAGCCATGGGACTGCTTCTGTATTCTGACTCCAATCCAAAGGATCCAACATGATTTTTGTCCGTTCATCCTTCCTATCCTCATCTTTATTCACAGGCAAAGTGGAGGAAAGTTTTAACATTGCTTTGCGTACTGTTTCACCCATTCCCAATTGTTCCAGGACAGGTGGTACCTCCAGCATAAATAAAGCTCGCACCTCATCCGGTTTCAGAGCGATCAGGTTATTGCGATATTCCTCCACCAAACCAATTCCTCCACCCGGACCTTTGGTAGTAAAGACTGGAATTCCAGCAGTACTCAGGGCGGTCACATCCCGATAAATGGTGCGTTCGGTGACTTCAAGGTTTTTTGCCAATTCTCCCGCAGTCAGCATACCTTTAGATTGTAACAACATCAATATCGAAAGCAATCGATCAGCCCGCATAAAATCTCCTTTTTTTGATTTTATCATTAATACCTGACAGAAGGTGTCAGGTATATCTTTTACAATAAAGATATTCTTCGAAGAATAATAAAATTTGCTGGAGGAAAAAAAGAATGTTATCAGTACGTATTGTTACCCTGGAACCTATGACCCTGATCTGCTTCAATGGTTATGGAACAGAACCGGAAACAGCAGCCTTACAACAATTAAAAAAATGGGCAGCTGAACATCATCAATATGGTCGGATCTTTGGATACAACAATCCGGATCCGGCGGAAGGCAGTCCGAATTATGGTTATGATGCCTGCATGGTTGCCCCTGCGGACACACAACCGGTGGAAGGTGCAAGAATCCGCCACCTGGACGAGGGCTTGTACGTTGTCCTGAATTGCCCGGTCAAAGAACCCTGGGTGGATATTCCGGGTGCCTGGCAGTCACTGGTGCAATGGGCTGATGCAAATGATTACACTCTGGGTTCGCATCAGTGGTTTGAAGAACACCTCCCCACCGAAGAAGATGATAGCACTGTACTCTTTACCCTGGATTTATATATGCCGATCAAAAAAGAGTAACTGTTAAGAATTAAATTAAAAAAGGGTTGATATGACTTTCCATATCAACCCGTAAATATTTTATACAGAATTAAGTCCAATACCACCCACCGGATTTGTTTCGATGCGTTCTCCAAAACCGGAAATCAAAGCTCTACCGCGAGCAATTGCATCCTGAACCGATGGTAAAGAGAGCGATGCCTTGTGACTGGCTTGATCCTGCCAGATCTCTGTGACCCAGATCGCATCCGGATCAGACGGATCCAGCGCGACAATATAGCTCAGGCAACCGGGCATTACCTGCATACCCTCCATCAGAATGGATACCAATGTGTCACGCTGTCCCTGTACCGCATTAATTTTTCCAATTAATCCATACATGCTTTTCTCCTTGAAAAGTTACAGTAAATGTTTTCTAAAATTGCTGGTTGGGAGATCTGAAATCTAAAGATCCTATCCGAATGTCTCCATATAAAATGATTGTTCTCATTATTACTTGCTTATAAAAGATACTCCCTGAGTTGGAAGACATTTCCTTCCGGGTCAATGCCATCGCAAACAAGGTAATCCATAAATTGCCATTCCTGGTCAGGATCATTCAACGCACCACCAAGAGACAGAGCCGCAGAGCGTGCAGCCGTGATGCTGGGCACGAGGAAGATCAATTTTATAGGTGTATCCTCTCTTCTGACAGGTGGAGTGGTAATTTCGATTTCTGTGGCAATCTCCACAGGCATGTCAACAATAACAAGTTGGAATCCTGGAGACTCCAGCACCACAAATTCAGCCTCCTCATGAGCGATGACAAGTCCTGGTACCTGTTGATAAAACGCACTGACAGGTATTATGTTTTTCGCGTAAATAACCGCACCAGCATGAATGGGATTTGACATAGGTATCCTTAATTTTCTAACGAGGATGTATGATGGTTTTCAGCATTTTCACAACTGTGCTGAGCACCTCAAGAGATCTCAAGGCGTCTTCAGGAAACTCTAGACTGTGATTAACCCCTTCGATGATCAAAAAATTGTCAGGTTGTGAGGTGCGAAACCTTTGGATTAATTCCGGATCATAATACCGGTCATTGGTTCCAATTACAAACAGGTTGCATGAGCATGTCTGGATCAGATCGTGGGCTGGTACCAATTCATGCAGAATAGGTGTCAGATAGACACAGGTTTGTGGATGCAGGGACAGATCAGCGTGTATCAAATATGGGATAGCCAGCGTTCCCAGCGATTTACCGATAACAGTCAGGTGTTTATAAGTACGTTGCTCCAATGCAATTCGGGCAATATGAATAACATCTTCTGCTAATCTTCCAAACCTCTCTGTTAATGTGGAGGCTGAGCCAACCGATCGGGTCTGGGTGTAATCATATTTGACCTGTAATACATCCGCTCCGTCTTCCAGCATGATCTGGGCAGCATAATACAGCAGCGGCATATCACAGGAATAATTCAACCCTGGCAGAATCATTGTCAGGTGATCGGCTTCTGCTTCCTGACGGAAGAATGTATTGGGAACATTTAATGAGAAATCATTTTTAGAAAGCTTGGTTATCTGGTACATAAGGTACTCCTGTCATGACCGACACAATATGTTTCGCATCTTCACCTACACCTATCAACAAACCAGATTTATTTTTATAAAGCCAGGGTAACCCCACAAAAAACAATCCTGGGTAATCTGCCTCTCCCCGATTCTGATGGGGGTAACCGTCATTATCCAATATAGGAAGGTGAATCATACTGAAATCAAAAGTGTAACCCATCGCCCAGATAATAGTAGTAATCCCGGTTGCATTTAAATCCAAATTTTCAATAATGGGTGATTCATAACCATAGCGTAGCTCTGTCAACTTTTCAACAGGCACATCTAAACCAGTATTGCCAATATATTCATCAACCAATTTCACAAGGTCCGCTTCAAATTTATCAGCCTTTGCCAGATTCTCTTTGAGATCAGGTGCCAACCGGACTTGGTGCTCACCTGCTCCTACTAAACGACCTAACAACACTACACCATCATGTGCAAACTGGTGTAGATTGAGTGCCCTGCCCCCGTCACGCCCTGAAACCTGGGGATTTGCTGCATATTTTGCTTGAGGGGAAGGGAGCTTATCCACAGTCCGGTCTAAGAAGCCACTGAGGTGTAACCATTCAAAGATATCTTTTCCGCGATATCGCCTGGGAGCACGCCCGGCACTCCCTACACATAAGTAAACTTTACGCCCACTTAGATATAACTCTTCCGCGATCTGACAACCTGATTGACCGCTGCCCACCACGAGTACGGCACCAGGAGGAAGTGACTGGGGGTTGCGGTATTGACCTGAGTGAAGCTGTTTGATATCTTTTGAAATATCTGTGCTAAATACAGGTAGCTTTGCTCGTTGAAATAGACCCGTCGCGACCACTATATTTTTGGCTTCCACAACGGAATTATCTGTTCTTACCAGATATCCTTGCCCCATGTCGTTTTTCTCGACAGAGATGACCCGCACCTGATATTGAACAGGAAGCTGAAAGTGCTCTATATACTGTTCAAAACGTGCAATGATCTCATCCTTTGGTATGAAACCATCAGGATCATCTTCTTGATATTCTGCACCAGGGAGCTGAAATGTCCAATTCGGTGTCAGCAGTGTAAATGAATCCCAGCGATCATTTCGCCAGGCGTTCCCTGCTTGAGCTGCTTTTTCAAGTATGATATGATCCCGACTTTGCTGCTTCAAAAAATAACTTGTTGATAACCCGGCCTGCCCACCCCCAATAATTATTGTTTCATAATAAGTTTTCATAACATCCTCTCTGGTCATGAGATGGCTGACCACAAGCATCTGAGATAATCGGCTTTTGAGTTTTCACTCATCTACCCAAAGGTTATATAGAAAAATTTGTGTCCTTTCAATAATTAGTGGTCAGGGTGTTTTTGGCGTGCGCCTGCACGCCAAAAACACCCGCTTACCCCAATATATTGAGATCATACAAAAATATAATAGTGTAATGACATTAACTTCATATAAATCGAGTATAACAACGATTTAGTAGATGAAAAATTCTTGTAGAGTATCTGAAGGGATAAATAAATTCTCTTGTTGATACAGGCTGCAATTGGGGACAGAATTCTGTTAATAACAATCGTTAATTAAGCCCCTTTAAATGATCAAGCGTGATTCGTGGGGACTGATCCAATACGATTTGTGTGTGGTGGTCGTCCAGGCTGGCTATGGAATTTTCCAGAATAGCTGCTTCAAAGCCGCGTTCTTGTGCCTCCCTCTGGGTGGAGAGTACACAAAACTCCGCCAGATAACCACAAATTACCACAGAATCCACCTGATAGGTTTTCAAAATAGATTCCAAATCAGTCTTCCAGAAAGCGCTGTAATGGGTTTTGTTCAGGCAAATATCGCCAGGTTTGTAGTCAAATTGTGGATTAATCTTCCAGATTTCAGAGTCTTTCGGCTTTCTATTGGAAGTGTGCTGAATGAAAATAACCGGCCATTGCTGTTCCCGAAAAAAGGCGATGGCAGCGTTTATTACCGAAATGGTTGCCTGAAAAGCAGATAGGTTGGGATTGTCTTCCCCAAAGAAATCATTTTGCGGGTCCAGAATTAGAAGAGCTTTTTTCATATCTCAATCCATCAGAATGTCATCCGGTAGGCGAAAAGGAGGTATCTGCCTGCCGTCGATATCGGTAAATTCATATTCACGCGCCAAATCACCGACTGTCCAGGTTTGCCCAGATTTGACCATGATATTTGGATCGCCGGCCAATGCTACAACTGCCCTGCCAATGTATTCAACCGATTCAGTTTGTTCAAATTCCTCTGGCGTGGGTTCACCATCCGGTGCGATGACAGCCATTACAGCTTCGGTGCGCATCCAACCGGGTGAAAGGGCGATGGCAGCGATGTTGTGTTCCCGCAGTTCCAGCCCCATTCCATATGCCATCTGGTTGATGCTGTTCTTTGCCAGGAAGTAGGAGAGCGGCTGGAAATACTTGCCTCGATCATAAAATGTAGTGTTGATGATCAATCCGCTTTTGTTGGGGAGCATCAATCGGGCTGCCAGACGGCTGGCGGAATAATGTGCTCGTACGCCTGCCACAAACATGGCATCCCAACGCCAAAGTGGTTGCTCCCAGAATGGACTGACAAAACTATCATCGAGATACTTTTCGTAACCACCCCAGACATTGTTGACCAGGATATCCAGGCGTCCTTGTTCTGCTTCCACCCGCGCAAATAGACTCTCCACCTCTGAATCGACCGTATGGTCACATCGCACCGGGATACCCGCACCACCACGGGCTGTGACCAGTGCGGCAGTTTCTTCAATGGTGGTACTGGACAGATCAGGACGGGAGCTACTTCCACTCACACTGCGTCCGGTGACATAGACAGTGGCACCTGCTTCCCCCAATACCAGCGCGATCCCGCGTCCAGCTCCCCGGCTGGCACCGGTAACGACTGCTACTTTTTCATAAAATTTTTGCACAGCACACCTTTCATAAAAACTGGAAAAATTAAGGGGATAGTTAAAACTAATTTGATAATTCCATCAACAGCTCCTCAATTTCCTCTCCGCGCGCATAGGCAAAACCCTTCATTTCTTCAATTACTTGAAAACCGCATTTTTCCAGCACCCGTTTTGATGCCAGATTGTCTTTTGCTGTTCTGGCGTACATGGGGCGGGCTGGGTTTGCCAAAGCTAGAAACTCGCTAAGCGCGTTGGTGGCTATCCCTTTTCCCCAGAATTCCTTTCCAATCCAGTAGCCAACTTCCGGTTTTTCCTCGTCAAGATAACTCAGGATATAACCCGCCACCAGATCATCGAATACAATCGTGCGAATGATCACAGAGTTATCAACCATGATTTTCTGCCAATGTGCCTTGAATGCCTCTTGGTCAGATGGATCTCTGGAGGTAAAAGCCGCCATCTGGTTGGCATCCGGATCTTTTTGTTGAGTAAAAAAATTGGTAGGTCACTATTAAGCACTGGGCGTAACCATAAGTTGATTTCCATTTTATTTTTCCAAAATAGAATTGGGTTTATACATCATCTCAATAATCCGGACTTTGCCTCATTGTCGAAAAGATTCATTTTTTAGTGGTTAGAATGAAGTGCGATGCAGTTACCTTCGCTATCTTCAAATTCAGCTACTGAACCCCATTCTCCGATGGAGGTCAATGGATATAGGATTTTTCCTCCAGCCAGCAATACCTTTTGAAGTGTTTCTTCGATATTGTCGCTTGAAAAATAAATCCTGACTCCTTGTTTGCCAGGCAAATAGCTTTCTCCCTTAGCCAAAGCACCGGTAATTCCACTTTCACCATCATAAAAAGGGAAAAAAGCCATTTCGTTTCCATCCAGAATAGATGGCTCAAATTGAAAATCAAAAACTGAGGAATAGAACTCAACCGCGCGGTTAAGATTCGTGACAGGGATTTCAAAATAATTTACAGGGTTTTTCATTCAAACCTGCCTAGATATAATGGTTTTAAGGATAATTATAAGGTATTATTTTTTCAATTAATTCTTAATAGGGGAAGCAATAATCAATATCAAGAGAAAAATCTAACAAAACCAAATTTTGAGAAAATAAAAATATTGGATTTGCTGCTATTGGAAAACTGGTGGTGGATTGTATCCAATTAAAGAAATGGGCTACTAGGTCAGACTTGCGAATACAGGTCTGTCACCTTCTCTTATCGATAGCGTTTGCGTAACCTTATTGGACTTCGTTTCAATCTAATCATCTTACGGATGCCTTGAGACTGAACGTGCAGGGATAAAGTTCCACCTTATTATCTTCCACATCGTATGCGGTATAACCGCTATAAAAATATTGGGGATACTCATGCAGAAATTCAATACACAATCCAGCATCACAAAAAGCTGTAATAATTTCACCCAATGTCCAATCCCATTCATATGATTTCTCAGGGACAACCAGATCTGGGTCAGTATAATCCCCCAAATCATTATATTGCCAGACCTGTTTGCGGAAGTAATCCCCGACAATCTGGTTGGGATGGGTGGTACCATCCTCGGCATTCATCACATGCCGGAAAGGGTGACCGTCATGCAGGTAAAAGAAGCCACCTTCCTTTAATAAATTTCGAACAGTTTGGGCAAAGCGTTGGATATCCGGGATCCAGCATAGAACCCCTGTGGAGGCAAAAACGATGTCGAATTTTTCATGCACCTTTTCCATCACCTCCATGATATCTGATTCAATGAAACTGGCGTCTATTCCCATCCGATCTGCCAGAAGACGGGCATATTTCAGTGATTCGGGCGAGATGTCGATGCCGTTCACCCTTGCGCCCAACAATGCCCAGGAGAGGGTATCCGTTCCGATATGACAAAGTAGATGAACAAGCGATTTTCCGTCCACATCACCTACTTCGTTTTGGATAATATCATTTAATAAGAGTGACCCCTTCAATAGCTTATCGATGTGATACTTCTTGTAATGGGTAGCTGCCAGGCCATCCCAGCCTTTTTTATTGGCTTGTGTCATTTTATTCATAACTATAACCTCACCGCAATATGTAAATGGATACTACTTAGTCTGATTCCTCAGTGTGACCTTACATTTAATCCTGTAGCCACTACAAACAATACCGCAAACACATACCAAAGCGGTTTACTGTTCAACACCAACGGCCACCAGAAGTTAGATTCAACAGTAGTCAAAATTAGCTTACTGGCTTTGAACTGTCTGCGAGGCAATCACCACCGGAATGTTTCCTGTTTGCTCCAGCATCCGTCCAAAAGTTTGCGATTCTTCAGTTTGACTATCCAAAACGTTTTTCGCCCAGCGATAACTCACGGATTGGTAAAGCAATTCCACCTGAACAGTAAAAGGTCCTGCTGCACCGTTGGTTTGCACCTGATAGGTTATTGAATCACTTCCACCGGTAAAGGATGAATCTTGCATGGCTTCCCCGATGACTGATGAAACAGGTGGTGGATTTTGCTTATCGAATCCATCAGGCAGCAAACGGTTATCCTTGAGATAACCGGAAGCAAGCATTTGAAAGGTAGTCACCTGACCTGAAACATCTTTCATGATCGGTTCATAAATCTGAACCTGATCGGGCGCTGAAATCAAGTCATAATGAGGCTCATACGCAGCAGGGTTTTCGTCGTTCTCATTACCGAAGATTTCGCCAGTCTCATCATACCCACCGGACTCAAAAATTACCTTTCCCAGTGCATCAGTGACGGTAACATGCAACCATGCCCGTCGAGAAGGGAAAGAAGTCGGAAATTTGTGTCCGGTCAATACTTCAATACCCACTTCAAAAGTGAGGATGTCATTTAGTTGTTCAACTGCTGAAACAGCTAACGTTGCCGTTTGATTCTGCAGGAGGTCCTCAGTACGCTTGAAGTGTTCCTCAATTTCAGTGGTACTCCCCGGGATTCCCAATTCATTGCTAAACTTTTCAAACAGATTAAGCATAAATACATTACCCCCGGTAAAAGTGTGGCGGGCGAAAGGTTCAAACAGATTCTGCGGTGTTAAATTGGAGATTGGCGCTGCACCTTCTGCTGGTGGCATATGGCAATTCTGACAGGAAGATTTCTCTACAAAGTTTGAAGCCAGCCATTCACTGTAGGGAGTTTGCTCGTAAAAAAGATCATCTCCGCTGCTTAGCGTAGAATCAGCTTTTATGTAGTTGAGATAAAGTTCGTGACAGGTCGCACACACCTCGGATTCGCGTATGTGTTCACTTTGCACAGCTGTATATCCGGATGCAGCTTTCATAAGCGTAACGTTCTGCTCACTGATGGGAAAGGCACCGTAAATGAGACGTTCGCTTGGCGAAAGGTTAAGATCAATACCAAGATCGCCACTATGACGGAAATCATCCGCTGGGTTTGCGGGAATCTGATGACAAACGGCACAAGAAACGCCATCCACCGCCAAATCGTAAAGGGGATGTTCTTTGGTAAGTATCCCCTGCTTGCCTAATAAAAGTGTTCTTTCTCCTTGAGCATCGTTGCTAAAACGAGCCATTGGCGCATGGCAGGTGGCGCATTTTTCCTCAATGGCTTCAGCATATTGTGGGAATTTTTGCGTTTCCATACGCACACTGGCAAGATAGTAGGGGTCGCGTGCAGCGTTTGCCATGATGCTGGCTTGCCAATCCGTGTTAATGGAGACATCGTTTCCGAGAGTATCCTTCATTCCTTGATGGCAGGCAACACAATTAGAGGATGGTTTAAACAAATCCATTTCCAAAACCGCCACGCTTTCCGGTGTAGGAGGGATCTCTTTGACACCACAACCAACAAGCGCAATACTAAACAATAAAGGTAACACAATGAGCGCAAAAACTTTGCTTATTGTCCTTTTTTCTGTGTGTTTCATATCACCATCCTTTGCTTTATTGTACACAATTTTGTCTAAATGTTCTCGAAAAATGAGGTTTATTTTCCCTTTATAAAATTGATTTTCTCAGCCTCCAGGTAGTTAAAATGAGGTTTCCAGAAACAGCGATATTGCATCTTGTTTTTCCAAAATCGAAATTCATTATCCAGCAGATCTTTTTGCAAAGGAATACTTGATGATTGACAAAAATGGTGTGCTGTATTTTTTAGTAAAAAGTTAAATTTTGAAAAAATGATTGATTGGAAGAAAGCGATTTATGGATATCAATATATTGACAAACGATATATCGTGTGCTAATATATCGTTGTTCGATGTATTGAAAAACGATATATCGACAACCGATATCAAGAAACTGAATCGTTAGTCAAAACCGGAAGGTGACACAACATGATTAATAATTATCAAAAATATTTACCTCTAACAGAATCAACCGCATATATCTTACTAGCTTTGAAAAACCCTTTGCATGGTTATGGCATCATGCAAAAGGTAGAATCCATGAGTGAGCACACAGTAAAGATCGGGCCGGGAACGCTGTATGGTGCCTTTTCCACGCTGGAATCAGAAGGTCTGATCACGAAAGCAGGAGAGGAAGACCGGCGCAAATTATTTGTTATGACCACGAAAGGTCGAGAAGTTCTCAAGGAACATTTACACCGGTTGGAAATAATGATTAAAAATGGTTTGATTATTGGTGATTATTAATAAAGGAGAAAATAATGACTACAATCACAAAATTTAAATTGTTTTGGGCCTGGGAAGACGACAAGGAAGAGGCATGGTTACGAGAAATGGCACAACAAGGTTACCACTTATTTTCAGTAGGACTGCCAGGATTCTACAAATTTGAGCGAGGATTTGCAAAAGATTTTGTGTATCGTCTGGATTACATCAGAGATCGGAAAGATTATGCCAGTTATTTACAACTATTCAATGATTCCGGATGGGATCATATGGGCGAGATGGCTGGTTGGCAATATTTTCGAAAAGAAGCTGTAAATGGAGATGATTTGGAAATCTACAGTGACAACGAATCGAAAGCTAATAAATATCAACGAGTTTTACTGCTGTTGGTAATTGTTCTGCCACTATTGATTAATTCAGTTACTAGTAGCGGAATACCCGAAGCATTAAAAATAATATTTTTTGGCTTCTTTTTAGTATATATCTATGGTTTCACAAAATTATTGATGCGGATTCGAAAATTAAAAAAGAAATATTGAAATGATAATATCATCTTAGTCCTAACTTTTGGCCTTTTTCTAGGATTTCCAGGGATTCTTTGATTCGTTTCTCACGTGTCTCCAGGCGTTTCGCGGTAGCGATCCAGGTGATGTATTGTTTCTGATCTGTTTTGGTTAATGTATTGAAGAAATTTTGAGCTTTTTGGTTATTTTCCAATGCCTTCTGGAATTCCTCAGGCATTTCGAATTGGATCCGGGGATGATTCGTTTTGTCCCATTGACCATTTTGTTTGGCAATCTCGATCTTCGCGATGCCAATTTCAGTCATGCTTCCCTCTTTGATCAGTTTTTCCACCCGCTTTTTGTTTAGGTCTGACCAATTGCTGCCATCTTTCCGCGGAGTAAATTTGCGCACATAGCTTTGCTCATCAATTTTCTTGATCACGCTATCAATCCATCCAAAACATAACGCTTCTTCGACAGATTCTTCATAAATCAGCGAAGGTTTTCCAGCTTCTTTTTTATAGAATAATAACCAGATCCTGTTTGATTTATTATGATTTTCCAGCAACCATGCATGCCAACCTGCTAAGGATTCAAAATACTGCTCTTCCATTAATCTGTCACCTTGTTCAATTAAAATCCGCTTGGGATTTTCAGCATTAAATCAGTTTATTCAAAAATTGTAATATAATTTTACAGGCATTGTCCGGATCCAGCATCCATAAATAAGGATGTTCCCAGCCATCGACCTCACCGAATTCGGCATTTTCAGCCAGATCCTTTAATCCCAGCAGCACCTCTTTTTCACGACCCTCTTCCAATTCTTTATTCGCCAGCATCAGTAGCGGACATCTAACTTTAGGATATGACCTCAAAGCGGTAGTGAAAATAATTCTGCATATAGGCAGCATTAGATTCTTTGCTAAATCCCTTAGTACATGATCCATCCTCAAGTTGACGGGCGCCATACCGTTCCATATCAGCCACATACGCATTCCACCAGCCATATTTTTCATAGAGCTCTTTCCGATTTTCCATCAAGGCATCCATCGTTGGAAAGACCACCAGCGGAGCATTACGAATTTTCTCCAACTGGGTATTGACATGCTCTTCAAAATCGTCTTCCGTACCTTCCCATAGTCCGTAAGGACCATATTCGCTGTTCATGGCACCATCCAGGATCAAAGAAATCACTCTGTCAGGATGAAGTGCCGCCAGGCTTAACCCAACTTCTGCCCCTAACGAACTTCCCACGATGTGAGCATTCTCAATACCGAGCTGATCCATCACACCGATCACGTCCTCTGCCATGACATCCATATGATAACCAGCCTCAGGCGCGTCCGATTTGCCGTGTCCGCGCAAGTCCATCAGAATTACCCGATACTGTTCTTGAAAATAGGGAACAACCCTCTGCCACATCATCAGGTTAGCGCCACTGAAATGTAAAAAGATGATGGCTTCGCCTGCATGTCCATAATCGCGGACCTGTAATTCGATCTGTTCCACTTTGACTCGATTTTCTTTCATAAATCCCTCCAAATAATTGCCAATTTCTCTCATTCTATGATCTCATAAAAAAAATAAGGTTCATTTGAAGACTATTGAGTGAATAGCATTCCCCCGAATGTTTATTGTTTTTCATGCGAGGCTATCTGGTAATGAAATTGGAAATGTCCAGCGCCACAGGAACGATAGGCTTTGAATTGCTGAATTGAAATCATCGTTTTTGGGGGATTGAATGGGTAATAATTACGATTAACTATAATCCGAATTCAAAAAAAAGCGTAACACAATTCCAAAACGAATTGTAATTCAAACAAATGATGGTGCAAATTCTTTACTGGTAACTTTCCAGAATGATCCTGGCCGCATTTTCAGCTCCATTTTCATTCTGAATTTTAACGCCCAGCGTTCTGGCAGCTTGTTGGACATCATCTTTAAGAGCGTCATGAATCGCAGCAGCCAAGCGCTCAGCGTTAAGTTGTTTGCGAGGAATAGGTTTCGATCCAACCCCCAATTCTTCAGCCCGTCTGCCCCAGGCAAATTGGTCATTGGTATGTGGAATCACGATCGACGGTACACCAGCACGCAACCCGGCGGCAGTTGTTCCTGCTCCGCCATGGTGGACAACGGCTGCCATGCGCGGGAAAAGCCAGGCGTGTGGGGCGCTGTCCAGCTTTTCTAAGCGCTTCAATCACCAAATCCGTGGTTTGGATAGCCAGAGCGGGATCAGCGATACTGCCAAAACCGACATAGACTGGTGGTTTTCCCTTGTTCAGGAAATCTTCCAAATCAGCAGAAGGACTCCAGTCTGGCTCATCGTCCAGAAACCAGTAACCGCTATTGTGAACATGCTCTGGCCAATCCGTTGGACGGGAGAAAACCGTATCACTGCACGAAATAATGGTGGGTAGTCTTTTCGTTGTCTGTTTTCCAAAAGGACAGGAGAAGTTCTTTGGCTTGCTCCCGAATTTCTGTTTCCAGAAGGTCTTTACTGGTGTGCTGGATGCCATCCACATAATTTTCTCAAAAATCTTGTGGGTCAACCGGTTGTAAACTTTTCCAAAGCGTGGCAGGTTGTAAAAGATCAATGAAGGATAGTCGCTGGTGGGTGTCATCGGAAACGGTGTCGCAAGAACGGAGGGGATATTCAGGTGCTGTGCTGTGAAATATCCGATGGCCGCTCCTGGGTGATAAATAATCACATCTGAACCCTGGCAGGCATCGAAAAAATCTTTCTGAAGCTCAAAGACATAAGCCTTCATTTGATTGAAACTGCGTAGAAACTTGAGCGGATTGTCGACCTGACGGGCATTATTCACCACAGAGCTGGTCATCATGCTTGATATGTCTCCCTGGACTGGGTAAAAATCCAGACCGAAGGCAGTGATGAATGTTTCAAAATTTTCCAAAGTTGCTATCTGAACCTGTTGACCAGCTTTTTTCAGTGCCAGTCCAAGGGCAATATAGGGTTGAATATCGCCGCGCGAACCAATGGTGAGAATAGTGATCTTCATTGTTGTCCTTTAAATTAAAATGATGCTTTTTTAAAATGGTTTACCAGTTTCTCGAGGATGCGTTCAAACTGCCTGAATTCCTCTTGGCTTAACGCCTCAGTGATGAAGGTTTCATATTCCATGAGTGCTTTCTGCTTGGCATTATTGAGCTGTAATCCGGTCGCAGTCAACTGGACATGGAAGATGCGTTTATCTTCTGTGGAGCGGATTTTACGAATGAAACCCATATTGACAAGACGGTTCAAGCCAACGGTTACCGATGCTCGGGAGATATTCATAAAATCGGCAATTTCACTGATGGTGGGGTAGTCCATGGTATGAATAGCTTCAATATAATGCAGCTGGCTAATCGTCAGCCGGGAGAATCCCGACTCTTCACCGATATTGATTTGCATGCTTTTCAGCGATGCATCCAGAGTGTTGATGAATTCGACCAGAATTTTTTCCATGTTGATTGCCTTCCATTCATATAATTAGTTAATCTAACTAATTATATGTGTTTGTTATTTATTGTCAATTGGAAAAGTTTGAGTCCAAAAAAACTTGATTGATAGAATTAATATCGATGCTTGTCATGTCCCCCTTTACAGAACAGCAGATAAATTATTTCTTTTCAACATAACGGTATGAGTTTTTGGTGGTGATCCCCGCTAAAAACTCCTTTATACCGGTCTAGTGAGCGGAAACGATAATTATGTTTATAGACGAATTAAAAAGAGCGGATGATCAGGCATCCGCTCCAGATTTGTGGTTTTGATCTAGCCTTTAAAGGTCTTGAACTTGAAAGGAGCATACAATGGACAAAAAGCAATAAGGGATGTGAGCAGGAAAACAACTGCAAGGACGAGAAGGATAATCCCCAATGCACCGGTTACAATTCCACCAAAGTAAAGGTAAGCAAATACAGCGGCAAGAACAACACGGATCAGACGGTCAAGGTTTGACATATTACGTTTCATGGTTAAATCTCCAATTCTGAGTTAATGATTTGATTTGTTACTCAAATAATAAGAGATTTAATCAAGTTTGTCTGTGATAAAGTCACATAACAGCCCGGGATTCCAAAGCTGGTTTATCCAGAATCATGATCGTTCCACGACCCAGTGAAATCAGACCATTCCTGGAAAAATCTTCCAAAATTCGGCTGATGACCTCGCGCGAACTACCCAGTTCAGCCGCGATCTCCTGATGGGTGGTCGCTAATGGGTTCGCATTCTGCGAGCGACTTAGCAACCAGGCAGCCACTCGACGATCCATGCGCTGGAAAACGACTTCATCTACCACTGCCATAATGGTTGAGAGACGTGCAGATAGCAGCTCAAATACAAATTCACGCCACATATCATATCGTTTCACCCAATCGCGAAAGACTGCAGCAGGAATGATAATTGCCTCGGCATCCTCTTCCACTGTGGCAATCGCTGGAAAGGATTTGTTGCTCAGAATGGCATTGGCAGTCAGAATACAGGATTCGCCAACACCAAAACGATAGAGGGTGATTTCCCGGCCTGTCTCGCCAATTTTGTAAACGCGTACAACGCCCGAGATTATCAGGGCTATCGTATCCGCCTGATCGCCTTCCACAAACACATCTTTCCCAGCGGGAATTCGTGCATAGAAAGCTTCAGATTGAAATTCGCGCGTAAGCGGAGGTTTCTCCTTTTGCAGGATGGGAATGGCATGGGAAATACGGGTGAATTGTTCTTGAGTGAGCATGAACCAACACTTTCTTTTATATCACAATTTTAATATAATCGAATTGAGACTAGGTCATTTCACCAGGCGTTTTCATACTGTTTTTCATGTTCGGTGTGGCCTTCTGCGGATCTTTTCAATTGGGCAATCTCCGCAGGGGGGTCCTTGAAATGCTTTATTGATAAGTTCCTTCAATTCTGATAAATAAGCATACGAAGGATTAAACCCTCTTCCTCATCAACACCGTGATCTTACCCAGCCTCGCCACCTCTTCGAAACCCTCCTGCTTAAACATTTTCACCGAGCCTGTATAGGAAGGTCGTTTTGCACCAGGGATATCAAAGGGAAAGGCTTCAACGATTCCGCCACCTTTTTTCTGAATGCTCTCCATTGCCGCTTTTAAAGGAAGCTGGGACAAACCCTCCCGCCGGCGGTGCTTATCGACGAAAATACAGGAGATGCGCCATTGTGGTTTCAACTCAGAGGGGACAGCCAGCTCCTGGTAGGCACGCATTCGTTCCAGGCGGATGAAATTCTCTGCCGGACCATACTGGCACCAGCCAATCGGTATACCGGCATCATAGATCATCAACCCACAACTCTGATCACCTTCTGCCAATTGATTCTGTATATCCTTACGTTCATCACGGGTCATTTTATTGAATTGCGATGAGGTAACCAGGTTGAATGTGCACCAGCAACCACCACTCACACCTTTATGCTTGCCAAACAAGGCATCAAAGTCAGTCCAGGTTTCACGGGTGAATTCTTTAACCTCAAAAGTATCAATCATAACCAATCCTTTCTTAATACATTCAACAACCAATCATTCAATCTTTATAATTCTGAACTACGCAGAAAAGATTTCCATCCGGATCTTCTAACACAACAAAATCATCACCTGGTTTGTAGCGCCAGGGATATCTTCGGGCACCCAATCGTAACAGTCGCTCGACTTCGCCTGATTGATCATCTGCGTATAGGTCGAGATGAATCTTGCTGCGTTTACCGGTATGCGGATACAGAACCTGATCAAGAGAGATATTGGGTCCCAATCCTTCTGGATCACGAAGAATAACCCAACCGCCTTTGGGAGGTTCTTTGGGTTGGTAATGGATTGCTTCCTGCCAGAATTCCAGCATTTTCTCAAACTCATAGCAGCGAATCACAATTGATCCGATTTTCATATTTCTAATATCTGCCATCATAATTGATTATCTATCACTTTAATCACAATTTCAACCCAGAATATATAAATCCAGCGAAAGTTAGAAAACTTATGCAATAATTAAAATTGAATCGTTTTGATAAAAGTGGGAACCAAAGAAAGGAATACTATGGCAAAAACAATATTAATTATTGGCACACTGGATACAAAGAGTCTGGAGTTTGCCTACATCCGTGATCTGATCCAGGCGCGTGGACATAAAACACTTGTGCTGGACGTCGGCGTGGCGGGAACTCCTGGCTTCGCTGCGGATATCAATGCAGAGGAAGTTTCCACAGCCGGTGGTGTTGCGCTGGATGAACTGCGCAAGAAAGCGGATCGTGGATTTGCACTGGATGTTATGTCCAAAGGGGCGAGTGTTATCACTTCCAGACTTAATGAGGAAGCGAAAATAGATGGTGTGATCAGTTTGGGAGGCTCGGGAGGCACATCGATTGCCACCACTGCCATGCAGGTCTTACCGGTCGGAATGCCTAAACTGATGGTCTCGACAATGGCATCCGGCAATGTGGCGTCCTATGTGGATGTAAAAGATATCACCATGATGTACTCAGTGGTGGATGTTGCCGGCTTGAACAGCCTTTCCCGTAAGATTTTTGCCAATGCTGCCGGTGCCATTTGTGGCATGGTGGAACAGGAGGTAAGCGCAGCAGAAGATAAACCACTGATCACAGCCACCATGTTTGGGGTCACCACCCCGTGTGTGACAATGGTGCGGGAAGGCCTCGAAAAACGTGGTTTTGAAGTCCTGGTCTTTCATGCGACAGGCAGTGGTGGGCGTTCAATGGAGGCATTAATCTCCGCTGGTTTTATCACCGGGGTGGCGGATATCACCACCACAGAATGGTGCGATGAGTTGGTAGGCGGGGTACTCTCCGCCGGGCCGGAGCGTCTGGATGCTGCAGCCAAAGCTGGCATCCCGCAGGTTGTCTCCCTGGGCGCTCTGGACATGGTAAATTTTGGTGCCATGGAGACAGTCCCGGAGCAATTCAAACAGCGTACCCTCTATAAACACAATGCCTCGGTGACCTTGATGCGCACCACGGCAGAAGAAAATGCAGAATTGGGCAGGATCATCGCGACAAAATTGAATCAAACCAGGGTACCAACCGCGCTGTTTGTGCCCTTGCATGGTGTCAGCATGATTGACGCTCCCGGCCAGCCATTTCACTCACCGGAAGCAGACCAGGCATTGTTTGCCGCGATTCGAGAACATCTGGATACCAGTAAAGTGGAATTGATCGAGATGCCCAATCACATCAATGACCCGGAATTTGCCGAAGCCATGTTGGTGAAGTTGACCGAGATGTTAGCAAAATAAATGAAGCTTTGATAGAAAGGAAATTAAAATGCCATTCATTACAAGAACAGAATCAATCAGTAAACTAAAAGCACAGGTAGCAGCCGGAAGACCGATTATTGGTGCCGGTGCTGGCACAGGAATTTCAGCCAAGTTTTCGGAACGCGGCGGGGTTGACCTGATCATCATCTATAACTCCGGCCGTTATCGTATGGCGGGGCGGGGGAGTCTGGCTGGTCTCTTACCTTACGGGGATGCGAATGCGATTGTCGTCGAAATGGCCAGTGAAGTGCTGCCGGTGGTTTCACACACACCGGTGCTGGCAGGCGTTTGCGGTACCGATCCCTTCCGGATCATGAAAGTCTTCCTCAAGCAACTCAAAGAAATCGGGTTCGATGGTGTGCAGAACTTCCCCACCGTTGGCTTGATCGATGGCACCTTCCGTCAGGGTCTGGAAGAAACCGGGATGGGCTATGGACTGGAAGTGGAAATGATTCACCTGGCACATGAACTGGATATGCTCACCTGCCCGTATGTCTTCTCGGCTAAAGATGCTGTTGATATGGCAAAGGCTGGCGCGGATGTGCTGGTACCTCATATGGGGTTAACCACCAAGGGTTCGATCGGGGCTACCAGCGCCCTGACCCTGGAAGAATCTGCCAAACACATTCAGGAGATGCATGATGCTGCCGTGGAAGTCAACCCGGAGATTCTGGTGCTCTGTCATGGTGGTCCAATCGCAGAAGCGGAAGACGCTCAATATATCTTCGACCACACCAAAGGGATTGTCGGTTTCTTTGGTGCCTCCAGCATGGAACGCCTACCAACCGAGAAGGGCATTGAAAATCAGGCAAGGAGTTTTAAGGAACTGCATTTTTAATTTACTGAGCTGGAACTTGAATAAATTAAATATAATACCACCTCATTCCTTTTCTTCTTTTCGTGGGGAATGAGGTGGTTTGGATGTTGAAATATTCGGATTGGGTTCAAAATTCACCGAATTCGGTACATGTTTGAATTGGATTGTGTTTCTCAAATTTTCCCTTTCCTCTTTGTCTTTTTACCTTTTACCTACAGACTACCAGTTACAGCCAACCAGCTACTGTCTACCTGCTAAACACTTTTTATTTCTCCTGAATCTGGATATAATACCAACAGGGTGGATGTTTCCACCCTTTTTTGACCCATGTTCAAATTTATTAATAAAACAACAACACACACCTGGAAGATTAGCCTGATACTGGCATTGGTATTAGGTCTCTTGTTTGTTGCCGCAGCCCAGGCACAGGATTCCACAGCTGCTGGCGCTACAATCCAACAGATTAACACTGCTAACTTTCCGGAGATCTCCTTTTTTCTGGAGGCATTTGACGACCAGGGTAATGCACTCAGTGGACTCTCAGAAGGCGATATCCGGATTGTAGAAAACGATCTCGATCCGTTATCAATTGACCTGCTCCAGCAAAATGAGCCGGGTTATCAGGTGATTTTAGCTTACAACCTGGCACCCGGTCTGGCGAACAGCACGATTACAGGTATCTCGCGTTATCAGGCGATTACGGATCACATCCTTGAATGGCTGGATTCACGCCCCAGTAATACACCGGATGATTTCAGTCTGGCAACTGATACCGGCTTGCAGGAAATCCGGCGTGCGGATCCACGTGAATTCGCCCAGGATTTACGCGATTATCGACCGGATTTGATGAATAGCCAACCAAATCTGACCAGTCTTTTGCAGGCACTTGATCTTGCCACCGACCCTAACCTCAATCCTCTGATGAAACGTGCGATTCTTTACATCACCCCACAGCCCAACCTGAGCAATATTTCAGCTTTTTCAGGCTTTATTGACCGTGCCATTCAGCAGAATGTACCGGTGTATGTCTGGATGGTAGGTCCTGCTTCCGCCCGTGTGAGCAACCCAAGCGTGGTGGAGCCGCTGGTGGAACTGGCAGAAAAGACAGGCGGGCAGTTTTTTTTGTTCTCTGGGCAGGAAGAATTGCCAGACATAGAAGATTATTTCCGTGCTAATCGCTTTGTCTATCAGGTCACTTACACATCGGCTATCAAAAGCTCCGGGTTTCAACGCATTCGCACACTCATCAGCCAGCGCGAACAAGAAATCGTCTCCAATGTGGAGACGGTGAGATTGGTTGTACAACCACCAAACCCGATTTTGATCACTCCGCCATTGCTGGTCGACCGTATCTGGTTGGTGGATAAGCGGGATGCTCGTATTCGTGATCTTGAACCCGATCAGGTTGAGATTGAATATATGTATGAATTTCCGGATGGCTACCCGCGTGACTTGACGAGTGCCAGACTCTATGTAAATGGCGAGGTTTTTCAGGAGGTTGACAGGGAACCATTTAATCGCTTTGTTTTTGATCTGACCCCCTATGAAACTGATCAGGAAATCCTTTTTTTGATTGAGATTGAGGATAGTCAGGGCATCATCGCGCGGACGCAACCCACTGTGATGAAAATCACAGTGGAACCTGTCCCGCTTACTTTTTGGGAAGGATTGATGAGGCTTGAACTTACCCCGGAACGCTGGATTATTCTTGCAAGCGTGCTGGTGGCTGGCATGGTATTGGTGGTGGCGATCATTTTGGTCGGCAAGCGCAAATCCTTTTGGAAAGAACAATCGGCTGCCCGAAACCGCCGAACCGATCCAGTCACCCAGCCGGTGAAGATCAAACAGGAAGGCACGCAAAGCAGAAAAGATGAAAGCCAAAAATACCAATCGACAGGTAAACAGGTGGATGCGATGCTGGTACCGATAAATGATAGGTTTGAACCGAACCGCCAAAAAACAATTGCTCTTGATAAAAAGGAATGGATCATTGGAAGTGATCCACAACAATCGCGCCTGGTAATTGCCAATTCCGCCCTGGACTCAGTGCATGCCAGACTGGTTCGCCGATCACAAGGCGATTACTGGTTGAGTGATCAGAATTCAATCGCAGGCACCTGGGTGAATTTCACGCCGATTACCACCAAAGGTGTAAAATTAAGACATGGTGATTTAATTCATTTTGCTAAAGCAATTTATCGTTTTGAATTAACGCATCCTACAGAAGATCGCGAAATTCAAATTATCACGTATAATCAAAAATATGATTCGTAAGCCACATTCTCTCTATCCGGTAGTCGCCAAAACTCATCCTGGCATGAGTGGAAAAAACAACGAAGATCGTTTTGGTGTCACTGCGTTTCAACTCAACAAGAAGAATCCCACCCCCGTTTTACTGGCGGTGATATGTGATGGAATTGGGGGGCACAAAGCTGGTGAGGTAGCTGCTGAAATGGCTGTTAATCAGATCACGCAAGCTGTCAGTGAGAGCAATGGTCTGCAGCCGATTCAAACCTTAAAAATTGGTATTGAGCGCGCTAACACTATGGTTCATCAAGAATCTCAAAAAGACAATGGCAAACAGGGAATGGGGGCGACTGTAGCGGTTGCCTGGATGATTGGACATCGTCTCTTCACTGCGTCGATCGGTGATTCACGTATTTATTTGATCCGTGGCAACCGTATTCGCCAGCTGAGCACGGATCATACCTGGATTCAGGAAGCGCTGGATAACAATATTCTCACTCCGGAACAGGCGGAAGGACACCCCAACCGGCACGTTATTCGACGTTATCTCGGAGGACCCAATCCACCGGAAACTGATTTCAGATTACGCCTTATTCAGGGGGAAGCAGATCAGCAGGCATTTAATAACCAGGGTGTCGTATTGCAAACGGGCGATCGTCTGGTGTTGACCAGCGATGGGCTCACCGATCTGGTGTCAGATGCGGAAATTATGGCTGCTTTTAATGTGGAAGATACCAATCTGGCGGTGGATAATTTGATTGACATGGCTAACCAACGTGGTGGGCATGACAATATCACCATTATCAGTTTTGAGATACCGGATGGTATTCAGAGTCTCACCAAAAAGCGCTCTTTTTTTCCACTTGGATGCATGCTGGCAGCCCTGATTATCGGCGTAATTGTTATTCTTGTTCTGGGTTATTTCTGGCTGCAAAAAAACCCGGTGAATTTGGGGTTTTTCAATCGAACACCGGAACCTATGCAGGTCACCCTGAATCCGATGATGACCAGCGCACCCCAATCGACTGCCACACCAAATGAAGGTAGCGGGTTGAAACTGGTTCCAACAACAACTGTGCAGCCTTTATCCCCACAAACACCACAAAATGATGCTTACCCCCCACCAAACGAAGCAGTGCTGACACCGGTAACTCCTCAAGCCTATCCTTAATCTCAATTAAGATAATGCAGATCACACTTCATTTCTTTGCCACCTATTACAGCCTGGTAGGGAAGCGACATCTTGAATTGGATGTTGTACTGGGATGTGATGTGCGCACAGCCATTGACCAATTATTGAAGGAATTTCCGATCCTGCGACAGCATTGGTGTAATGCTGCTGGTGAGATAATGCCACATTTATTTGTTATTCTCAATAAACAGGATGTAAGCAGTCTGCCGGAAGGATTGGAGACAATTCTCCAACCGGGGGACGAGCTGGATTTCGTCCCACCGGTCGGTGGTGGTTAAAGTTCTTGCTGTTCAAATAATCCGACAGCCCAGATTAGGCACATAATGATCAGCACAACAGCTGCGCCAAGCGCAGAGAAGTTGCTGGTTGGCAGGCTGAAGCTCATCTCACTGGATAGCAATCCAGCCCAACCCATTAATGCCTGGGGACTGAGACTGCCATAATTGGGGATCTGTGTGGAAAGCATCAGAACCACCGATCCAGCCAGGCTGATTCCAGCTGCAGCGCCAATCGAGCGGCTGACGGTGCTGCCCAGCACTGTGATAGCAGTGAAGCAAAGCAACCAAAGCAGCAGCAACACATTAATTGTTGTGAACAAACCGAACGAAATCGGTTCAAACAACACCAGAATATAAATGTAAGCCAGGATCTCGGCAATCAGGAAGGCGGCGATGTAAACCAGTGTCTGGGCTGTAAATTTGGAGGTAATAAATGCCCATCGCGGTAAAGGTTTGTGCAGAATCATCTCTGTTAATCCCTTTTCCTTTTCACTGGCAACGCTGCCCATCCCCACCATGATGGCGATCAGAAATCCGAATTGAGAAAGATTCTTGAGATATTGATCCATGGCGTCTTTCGTACTAGGTTCAGGAATCAGATTTTTGAACATTTCTGCCCCTTCGATACTGCCAAAGATTTCAGGCATGAAGTAAGCTAACAAAGGCGAAGCCATGCCAAAGAGGGCAAAAACTCCCACAATCACCAGCACCATTTTGGTTCTCCAGAGCTGAACTAATTCTTTCCTTAAGGAGACGCCAAACAATCGCCATTCAATCGGTAACCGCGGTTGCAGGTTGGCTTTCAATTGTTTTCCAAAGGTTTTTACAACCCAAATGATGCCAGGTAGCAGGGACGCAAAAAACAACAACTCAATCATCAGTACAGGAACAGAATTTATACTGAGAGATACTGCAATGCCATCCACAGCAGCATGATACAGGATCGCCCACAATACCCAGATGCGTTTCCCTTTTTGGAAGGCATACAGCACCATCAACGATAATATCACATGTAAAGTCATTGCCATTAACCGTTCAGCCAGCGGCAGCAAACCAATGATTGCTGGTTGATTGAAGGTGTCAAGTTGGGTCTGGATTTGCACCATTAATTCTGGGGTGAAATTCAAGCTGGTCAGATCAACACCGCGCAAGTAAAACAACTGTGCAATGGCACTACCCGATAGAACACCGATGATGATCATCGCCTCAATCCCGCCATGGCCAATACCCAGCATGAGTCCATCCTCAGCTTTGCGAGCGCGCTTGAGTACCAGATAACCGACAACGCGTGCCAGTTCCTCACAGATCCCGGCGGTCAAGCCCAATACTATTGCTGTCTGAGCGATCATCCAGCCGGTATCTGTGCCAGCAGGCAGGATACCGATTTTTGACAGGAGATTATTAAGTGGTATATGTACCACCTGAGACCCAATGAAAGTAAAGGATCCCACTCCAAATAAAAGCCACGAGACACGAAAACGGCGCCTGACCAGAATTGCCAGGATCACAGGAATGATGATACACAAAGAGATAGTGATAGTATAAAAGAATGCATGCATGGTTTTACTCACTTAATTCCAAAAAGACTTCTTCCAAAGAGGGACGCACCCACTCCAGCCGCGCCAGGGGTAGCTGTGCCGCTGATACGAGCAGCAGGAGTTGCTGTTTTCCAGCTTCTGTATCAGAAATCATAATTCGTACCTGGCGTGGTTCAAGATTAACTGATTCCACCCATGGTTGATTTTGAAGCCTGGCAGCAAATTGTGATAAAAGCGCTTCTGCGCCTGGGTCGACCTGCAGTTCCACAGCATTGGTGGAATATTCAGCAAGGATGGCGTCGCGTTCACCGACTTTGACCAGCTTGCCTTCGTGTAAAATCGCGACCTGGTCACAGATACGCTCAATATCACCCAGGATGTGGCTGGAGAGAAAGACAGTGATATCTCCATTCAATGAGCGAATCCAATCCAGAACTTCATACCGTCCAGCTGGGTCAAGGGCACTGGTTGGTTCATCCAGTAGCAGCACCTTCGGTTCATGTAATATCGCCTGCGCAATTCCCAGTCGTTGCTTCATGCCACCGGAAAAACCTCCGATCCGTCGTTTTGTAGCAGATACCAGATCGACCTGTTCCAATACTTCAGCGATGCGCTGCTTGCGTCGCGCAGTTGGCATTTGAAATAGCCTGCCAACATAGTCAAGATACTCCCATGTGCGCATCCAGTTATAAAAAACAGGTTGTTGTGGCAAATAGCCATACACATAACCAGCAGCAGGGTTGCCATTGGTGGTCTCAATGCCATCAATCCAGGCACTCCCATGAGTCGGGTTGGCAAGCCCGGTTAGCAAACGCATGGTGGTGGTTTTACCGGCACCATTTCTCCCCAGGAACCCAAAGACGGATCCTTTAGGCACTTCTAGATTAAGATGATCCAATGCTTTCACTTCACCGTAATAGCGGGTCAATTCCGCACAGCGAATGGCAGCATTGGTTTCCATGTTAGTGGTCATTCGTTTTCCTCACGTCCAACAACAAAATAAACGATGGGGCCGATCATGTTGACAAATACCACAATGACGATCCACATCCACTTGGGACCCCTGGTTTTTTCACGTTTGATCAGATCAATCAGGGCTGTAATCATCAGACCTAATTGGATCAGGAACAAAGGGATTAACAAAGGCAATAACCTCATTAGTTGGTCTAGAATACTTGAATTTTCCATTTTTATTTCTCCTCTACTTCTGGGTGATTTATGAATACCAATTTTCGTAAACGCCTCCCGGGCTGGGGCGAATGTTTGCTGAATGCCAGTAGTCTTTCTCGAAAAGGAGCAAACAAAGCATCCATTTCTTCAGGACTGGCATAAAAAACAGCTTCGGAATAACCGGCTCGATCTGCGAGCATGTCCAGGGTGTCCTGAGAGTCGAGATAGGCTTTGAAGTCCTGCACCAGGCCAGCTACATAGGTGGAGAAATAATGCAGATGGTCATCTTTCGACATCATTTGCACATCCTCCTGGGTGAGGTGGGGTGACAATAAGAGACGATACGCTCTTTCTTCGGTGCCTTTAACCAGGTGTGTTTCTGCAATCTCAATGAATCCGCCATCAAGCAATTTCTTAAGATGACGATACAGCGATGACTTTGCCACATCCGGCATCATAGTATCCAGTTCACTGGTAGTGAGTGGTTTATGCCCCAACAATTGCATGACTCGTAAACGAATGGGGTGGATGATCAGATCAGCCTTCTCTTTTCCTTGCATAATCAATTCCTCCAAGGCTATTATCGTTATCATTATTGATAATGATAACGATTGAACAAATTATAGGGAGTTTAAATCGTTAATACAATAGCTTTGAAGGCGATTTGACTGCTTTTCCAGGTAAAAACTGGTCTCGAGGACAGGTTTTTTACAGGATATCTACGGAGTATATTCTTTGAGTTGTCGTGAGCGCCGTGGATGACGTAGTCGACGCAGCGCTTTGCTTTCAATCTGACGGATGCGTTCACGGGTCAAACCAAATTTTTGACCAACCTCTTCAAGGGTGTACGTATGGCCATTATCCAGCCCAAAACGCAACCGCAGTATTCGCGCTTCCCGTGGTGGCAGTGTATCAAGGACGGCTTCTATGCGTTCACGCAGCATTTTGTTATAAGTGGTCTGGATGGGAGTTGGGGTGAGCGTATCCTCTACGAACATGCCCAGTTCGGATTCTTCTTCATCTTCGTTGATTGGGCTTTCCAGCGAGAGCGGCAGCCAGGAGACACGCATCATCCAGTCCACTTTATTCGCAGAAACATCCAGTTCAACGGCAAGTTCTTCGTTGGTGGGTACCCGTCCCAGTTTTTGTTCTAGTTCGTGCATCAGACGATAAAGCTGACGGATGCGGTCGACCATGTGCACCGGAACGCGAATGGTGCGCCCCTGATCAGCGATCGAGCGTGTGATTGTCTGGCGAATCCACCAGGTTGCATAAGTGGAGAAACGGAAACCACGCTGATATTCGTATTTTTCCACTGCTTTCATCAGACCCAGATTGCCTTCTTGAATCAGATCCAGGAAGGGAACACCACGCCCCATGTAGCGTTTGGCAATGCTGACCACCAGGCGGGTATTGGCTTTAATCAGATGGTCACGTGCCAGGTCGCCACTATCGACTTCTTCATTCAGACGTTCATATTCTTCATGCGGAGTGTGGCCATTCATCTCAATTAATAATGCTGCTGCCATGCGACCGGTTTCAATCCGGCGGGCAAGGTCCAGTTCTTCCTGAACCGAGAGCAACGGAACGGAGGACATTTCTTTGAGATATAAACCTATGGTATCATCGCTGGAAATTGTTTCCAGGTTGGCTGAATAGGGGTCCATATCGCTGGGTGGAGCACCATAGTCTTCCCCTGCGTGTCCATGATCTTCATCATCGAGCACGTCAACGCCCTGCCGGCGTAATGCCATCAAAATCGATTCCATCCGGTCAGCATCGCTTGTGATTTCCGGATAGGCTTCCATCAAATCCTCGGTTGTCAGATAGCCCTGAACATCAGCCTTTTCCAACAACAATCGGATCACATCAGTTTTTCGGATTCGCCTGCTTGCACTTGCCATACTGTCTCCTGCTCCCCAACCAATCAATCTACTTTACAAAAAGCTGCTCGACACCGTTAATGCCACGTCTACCGACATGGCGAGGGAGGTTCTCATTGTTGCTTTTTGACATTTATTCAGATAATTTGGTTGCAAGTGGTATCCCGTCTAATAAAAACAATAATAGATCTAATACACTACGTATGAATCTTTATGTTCACAGGTGGCATGGTTTAAATTTATGCCACATTCTGTGCACAAACCTTTGCAATCGGGGCGACAAATCGCCTTCATTGGAAAGGCCAACAACATATTTTCATAAACCAACGGTGAAAGATCAATAAATCCATCCTCAGGAACGAAAAATTCCGCATCCTTTGTATGACGACTTCGATACGCATATAATTCTTGAAATTCGGTTGTTAGTTGTTGTTGAAAATCCTCCAGACAACGTACGCATTCCTCCACCACGAAAGCATCAAAATTGGCATCAATCAACAGCCCCTGTGGTGTACGATTGATTCGAACCTTTCCAAGAACATTGGAAAGCTGAAGGCCGGAATCAAGATCAATCTCCTCAAATTTAAAGTCCAGATCGCGGTAGTTCCCGATTGATTCATGGATCATGAATCCGACATTAATGCGAAGTGGGTTTCTAGGTTGGCTCAACGGATAACTCTACCGATCAAAGGGTATAATAACACTCTTGAGATTATAGCACACGGAAAATCAACCGTCAACTTATTATTATTTTTATGATAAAAATAGGAAAAATTATTCATGAAAACCCTGTTAATTGCCAGCAGCAATCCCGGAAAATTGCGGGAATTTCAATCCATCCTCCAAGATTTAGGGGTGAACCTGGTTTTACCGGCAGATATAGGGGTATCCCTGCACGTGGAAGAAGACGGCGCAGACTACTTTCAGAATGCATTGAAGAAGGCAGTGGCTTATAGTCAGGCGAGCGGCTTGATCACACTGGCGGATGATTCCGGGCTTGAAGTTGATGCGTTGGGTGGTGCTCCCGGGCTGTACTCGGCACGTTTTTCCCCCAAACCAGGCGCAAATGATGCTGACCGTCGGGCATATTTATTGTCTCAACTTGCTCAGCACTCGCAGCCCTGGCCTGCCCATTTTCATTGTTCATTGGTATTGGCTCTTCCGGGTGGGGATCATTACACTTTTGAAGGGGATTGCCCCGGTGAGATTGTGAGTGAGGAGCGTGGGGAGCATGGTTTTGGTTATGACCCGATCTTTCGAATGGAAGGGCGCGATCAAACGATGGCACAACTTCCGGAAGAGGAAAAGAACCGCATCAGCCATCGCGGCAGGGCAACCCTGGCTGCTTTACCCACGCTAAAGAAACTACTGGATAAGGAGATGAAATGACTTTTACTCATGCACTCACGCGTAAACCAGGCAACAGTTTTCCCTTCGGTATTACAACTGCCAATCTGGGGAGACCAAATCTGGAACTGGCACAGGCGCAACATATCCGTTATTGTGAAGCATTAACCCAGGCAGGCTTACATGTGGATACTCTACCAGCTTTGGAATTCTTTCCCGACGCGGTGTTTGTGGAGGATGTTGCGATTGTGGAACCTGATTTTGCGGTGCTCACCCGTCCCGGAGCTCTCCCACGACGCGGGGAAGTGCAGGAGATGCTGCCGGTTTTGAAACAACATTTCGAGCGTGTCTATCGAGTCGATGGCAACGCTACTTTGGATGGCGGCGATATCTGTAAAGCGGATGATGTGTATTACCTCGGACTTTCAGATCGAACCAATCTGGAAGGTGCCCAACAATTGGCTGCCATCCTGAATCATTTCGACTATCGCAGTGAGCTGATCGATATCCGGCCATTGGAAGGCATCCTGCACCTCAAAAGTGCAGTTAATTACCTGGGGGATAATACCATGCTGTTGGATCCGCGGCTGGCTGAACTCAATGCTTTTGCAGCGTATCATTGTCTGGTGGTGCCACTGGAAGAAGCCTATGCAGCCAATTGTCTGCGGGTCAATGATGTGGTTCTGGTACCGGCTGGTTTTCCCAAGACGTCGGAACTACTCCAAAGCGCTGGTTTTCAGGTTGAACTTTTGGACGTTTCCGAGTACCAGAAAATGGATGGTGGTCTCAGTTGCCTCTCTTTACGCTGGTGAACGATTAATCCGCAAACGGAAAGCTCGGCATTCCAGTGAATTCAGTTTTCAAGCGCATCAGGGCTCCATTGTGTGGGTAGGCAAGCCAATCCGCTTCCTCCAGACCAATGGCTGCAGAAGTGACGTAAAGTTCATTCATGTTTGTTCCTCCAAAGACCGGGCAGGAGGTGCGCCTTGCCGGGAAGGGGTAGGTGGCCAGGAGCTCACCCATGCGTGGATTCCAGCGCTGGATACAGGCTCCATCCCAGAGTGCCAGCCAGAGCATGCCATCCGTGTCGGTGGTCAGTCCGTCCGCAACACCGTCACCATCCTGCAAGGTAAACGCTGTTCGTTGACGGGAGATTTTGCCATGTTCCAGATCATAATCGAAAGCCCATAAATCTTTACTGAAGGAATCAGCCAGATAAAAAGTGCGGTAATCCGGACTCCATCCGAGTCCATTGGAAATCACCAAACCATCTACCAGTTTACGTACGCTTGTATCCGTATCCATGATATACAATGATCCGGTGGGGGTTCCATCGGGTTTGTTTTGCATGGTGCCTGCCAAAAACCGCCCGCACGGGTCGCATTTGCCGTCGTTCAAACGGTTGCCAGGCAGGTCAAATTCAACTTCCGCAAGGATGGAGAAACGCTGACTGCTGAAATCATAATGGGCAATTTTGCGCTCCGGGGTGAAGAGCAAACCGCCTTTGGCACAGGGCGCTACCGTCCCGATAGATGAAAAATGGTTGCTAAGATCGATGGCATCGTTCTGCCGGGTGACAGGATCATAGATATAAATGGTCGCACGCGGGATGTCTACCCAGTATAAGACCTGCTGACGGGCATCCCAGCTGGGACCTTCTCCGGTTAACGCTTTTTGGTCGACGAGAATTTCCGGGTTATTTTTCAAATTTTTTCAGAAAGTCCTTAATATCATTTGAATGGTGTTCGTAATGTTCATAGGTATTACCGGCAATGATCTCCCACGGAATCCACTCCTCCGGCATGTTTTTGAAGTATGCAGGGTTTTCCAGGGCTGCTTGCTCCAAACTATCTACCAGTTCCATCAATCGTGGTTGGATTTTTTCGAAGGTTGTGATGACTTGTTGCCAGGGATGCTGTGCATGGATTACCTGAATCCTGGCATTGCGTTCATCGGTCGCCAGATCCCATAAGGGCGAACCCTGTAAAGTCATTGTCTCGAGCAAATTCAGCATTTCAAGCTCGAACCAGGTGATGTGGACGACGATGTCCTTTAGGGTCATCTCACCAGCAATCATTGTTTGTTCACGATAATTTTCAGGCACCTGCTCGATTAGTTCAGACAAAACTGACCGGCTGGAGAAAATTCGCTGGACAAATTCTTTTTTATTCATGTTATTTCATCTTGCGTTTCTTTCCAAACAATACTCCGGACAGAATCACCACACCAGCTGCCAGACCAGCCATAATCCCAAATAGGACTGATTCTTTTGGTCCAAATTGTGCCTTGACCTCGCCTTCTACATTTTTGGCAAGCAGAAAAACCACACTGTTGTTGTTGTCAAAGGTAGCATGATTGGCAGCCATAAACACGATCCCGGACTGGTCGACCTGGATATTGCCTTTGGTCACAACAACCTGTGCGCCACATTGATCCATGTTAACATTGCCATCATTGACGATCACGACTGCACGGCTGGCAGTCATCTCAACACTGCCACTATTGGCAAAAACAACACCCCCTTCGGTTAATTCCAGGCGGTCTGTCTCAACAGCAACAACACCACCCTGGCGAACATGTACCAGATTGCTCTTAATATGATTGGCTCCCGCTTGCCGCAGGATCACTTCATTGGCCTGGATGTTGTTGACTCCACCATAGGTAATCTCAACAATATCTGCCTGAACGTTGTCTTCAAAACCTGATTGCATTTTATCATTCACTTCTTCAAATTCAGGGAATTCTTTTTCTTCTTCCGTCATTTCACACCTTCCTTTTTACACCATCTACATTAATAGGAGTTGATGGTGATTTTTAGCAGTGATATCCGTCAAAATCACCAAGACCACCAAATTGATAAGACACGCCTCTTTTTTGAACCTTAACCGTATATATTGTAGCGCATATTTATCTGTTTTGAACACTGGTCACCTGGTCAGGCAGACAGGAAATTAATCAGTCCAAAAGGGAATCGCGACTGTCTTGATTACCGATTAAATTTTTGACTGTTTCCTTTAGGATAGGACCATACTCGTTAAGGAGAGAAAAATGGATCAAACAAAACCGGTCATACAAACCCAGAACTTAAGTAAATCCTTTGGGAATTTTCATGCACTTAAATCATTGAATTTGACTGTTCCTGCCAATTCAATTGTTGGCTTTCTGGGTCCCAATGGGGCTGGCAAAAGCACCACCATCAAGTTGTTATTGGGATTGAGCAAGCCCACCATGGGTGCTGGTTCAATTTTTGGTATGGATATTGAAAAAGAAAATCAGGACATCCGGCGCAGAGTAGGATATCTGGCGCAAAATCCAAACTTCTATGAACATATGACTGCCCGGCAGATAATGGATTTCACTGCCCGTTTCTTCTTTAAGGGTCCTGATAACTTGATTCAAGCCCGTATCGATGAGACATTAAATTTGGTAGGGCTGGAAAACAAAGCAAACCGTCCGGTGCGCGGTTTTTCTGGTGGAGAACGCCAACGGCTGGGCATTGCTCAGGCACAGGTGAATTATCCCGACCTGTTAATCCTGGATGAGCCCGCCGCTGCGCTTGACCCGCAAGGCCGCCGTGATGTACTGGAAGTGATGGAAAAACTGCGCAAACACACCACGATTTTCTTCTCTACTCATATTCTGGATGATGTCCAGCGGGTCAGTGATCATGTGATTATCCTCAACCATGGAGAATTAATTGCACAGGGATCGGTGGAGGAGCTGTTATCGACCGGCACAGGTTTGAATTATAAATTGGTGCTCAAAGGAGATAGTACCCGCGTTCAAAAGCATTTGCAATCACTTGCCTGGGTACAGGAAGTGATCCTTGGACATCAAAATGGAAAAACAGCCCTGACAATAATGGTTGAAGATGAGATCAGTGCCGAACAATTTTTATTGCGTGAGGTTTTGTCAGATGAGAATATTCGCGTCCTGGAATTTAATCGTAATAAGCAGAATCTGGAAGAATTCTTTTTAAATTTGGTAGAAGGAGCATAAATATGTCGGCCAATCAATTATTTCAAATAGAAAAAACCCGTGGTTGGAGAATGGGTTTACGTAATTTATTGCGAAAAGAAAATGGGGAATGGTGGCAGACAAAGCGTTGGTGGATCCAGATGTTGGTCTGGTTGGTCGTCATTGATGGTTTCCTGCTTTTTCTGTTGATTGGTGTGCCTGAGGCGGCAATATTATCCGGTCAGCCATTATCGGATGCAGAGGTTTTCAGCACTGCGCTGGATGCTTTATTCGGAATTGCCTCGATGGGAATTGGGATTGGTGTCATCATTGCAACTCAGGACGAAGTGATTGGAGAAAAACTGAGCGGAACGGCTGCCTGGGTACTTTCCAAACCATCTTCCCGGGTTGCTTTTTATCTGAGCAAGCTCATCTCTAACAGCTTTTCCACCCTGATCCTGATGATCGGTATCCCATTTCTGGGAGCATTTGCAATTATGTCAAATAAAAACCCTGAGATGAGTGTTGGGGGTTTCCTTTCTGCTGTAGGGGCATTGATTATCCACACCTTCTTCTACCTCAGCCTGAGTCTGATGGTGGGTGTCTTTGCAGAGAAAAGATCCGTCGTATTGGCGGTCACCATGGCAGGTTTGTTGGGTGGTCAACTCATGATGAATATTATCAAAGAACTGCTCTATTTCACCCCGTTTGGCCTTTCTCAAATCATGTCAGCCATAGTAAGTCAAGGCCCTTTGAGAATCCCAGGTGAGCTCTGGTTGCCGGTTGGGCTTACCTTCCTTTGGAGTGTGATCTTCATCCTGCTCTCTATCTGGAAAATTCGACGGCTTGAATTTTAAAATAGGTACGGGGCATTCCTGAAAGGCAGGAAAGACCCAAAAACAACCGAACCGCTAATTAATCAATAGAAAGTTGATACATAATTATGAAAGCATATTCGACAAAAACAAACGCAAAAACCTCATTACTCATGTTCCTAAGTATGATCTTTGGTTTTATTTTCGCCTGGGGCAGCGGTTTTTTCCTCATTCATCGCTTTTTTACCATGCGGCGTGATGGGTAAGCTCACCATTTTTCAGGTGATTAACGACCAAATTTATGGTATGCTTAAAACTATTGAGCCTTAGATTGATCGTTTCGCAAGCGGGATCGTTTGGAAAAAAGCAACCACAATAGCGCCAAAAGAACATAAAATAAACAGGATTGATTGAATAATGCCAGAGTTTGATTTCGACTTTAATTTTGAAGACCTGAGTTTCCGGCAACCACCACAAATTCCACAGGAATGGTTGACGATGGTTTGCAAATTACACCCGGTTACCGCGGCGGTGGTCTGGCAGGTGTTAACCACAACCATAACCGCTGCTACCATCAGGTTGGCACAGAGTTCACCGGACAGGGGGCGGTTTAACCTGGTCACCATTGTGGCAGGGGGAAATCCGGATGAATGTGAACAGATTACCCAGCTGGCACGCATGGAAGTCGATGAAATTCTATTTTCTGTGGTGCCTGGATATCTCTCCCGCCAGATATTGCAATAGATTTGTGCCTAGGTCTGTCCAGAATCGGACGGATTAAAAGAAAAAACCCTTCTTTGTTGTCGGCATTGAATGTGCTTTGTAAACAAACAAGGGTTCTTCTCGCCTCTGCCTGTCACCCAATTTCAAACAGGGGCTTATCCCAATCCTCAGGAGAACCAGAGATCAAAGAAACGAAATACTCAAAAAATGACAGGATAATGATGTATTGTGCGGTGTTCGTCCCGTCGCACTATTTATACCGCAAAATCCGTTGTCATTCGTCATGTTAATGCGTGATATTTGACCTGATTGCTCCGATCTTCACAAAGATTTGTCGATAAGAAAATCTTATGAATTTAGGCAAGTTTTTTTGTTGCGTGATCTGATAAAGGCTCATACAGAAAGGTGAATTTTTTCACAAAAATCGGTAAAATAACTATAAGGATCGGGACTACCTACTGTATTGTTAAAAGGAGCAAATTATGACAGTTAACACTCCTCCTGTGCTATCTGGTGGATGGCCGGTATTGGGTCATGCTTTGGAAATGATGCGCGATCGTGAGTCATTATTTAAACGTGGTTTTCGCGAACACGGAGATGTATTTGCCATCAAACTGGGACCACGCTTTGCGGCTGTTGTCAGTGGGGCTGAAAACAATAAGCTGTTCTATACACAAACGGACAAGACCCTCAATATGCAGGATGCTTATCAATTCTTGAAAGCGTCATTGGGTGAAGTACTCTTTACAGCCAATAAAGAAGCTTACTATAACCAGCGTCCTGCCTTGCAGGAGGTTTTTCGACGAGAACGCATGGTTGATTATATTCAGGCAATGAATATTGAAATTCAGCACTGGATTGACGGATTAGGTGATGCAGGAGAAATGGATTTCTCAACCGAAATGTTGCGATTGGCACAGTTCGTCGCTGGGCACGCTCTGATCGGCCCGAATTATCAGAAAGAGCTGGGTGCTGGTTTCTGGGATCTCTATCTGGATATCAGCCGTTCGCTTGACCCGATTCTTCCTCCTAACCTGCCAATCCCCAAGTTTAGACGCCGGGATAAAGCAAAAGCAGCCATCAATCACATTTTCTCAGGTATGATCGAAGAACGTCGTCAGCACCCGGATCAATATGATGATCTGATCAGCACTTTGCTGAGAACCCCATTGAAAGATGGTACTGTAATGGATGATCAGACGATCATTAATATGTTCACCGGGCTGCTATTTGCCGGGCATGAAACCACTGCCGGTCAGGCTGCCTGGACAGTCGCTCAATTGCTACAGCATCCGGATTATTTGGACCTGGTTATGACCGAATTAAGTATGAAACTTAAGCCAGACAGCGACCTCAATCAGGAAAATATTAACCAACTGGATCATATAGCCTGGGCAATTGAGGAGACAACCCGTATGGTTCCCTCCGCTGATCTGCAGATGCGCACTGTTGAACAACCACTAGACCTGGGTGGCTACCATTTACCGGTTGGTTGGCGGGTGATTGTCAATGCTGCCAACTCCCATTACCTGCCTGATGTATTCAAAGATCCGTACGAATACGACCCGCTGCGTTGGTCACCAGAGCGGGGCGAAGGTAAGAATCCCTTTACACTTGTTGGTTTTGGCGGTGGGATTCACAAATGTACCGGGATGAACTTTGCCAAAAATGAGATGACAATTATTACAGCACGTTTGCTGCAAACCTTCGAGTTAGAACTGCTCAGTCAGGAAATTCGTGTGGTGCAGGGAGCTGGTGCCAATCATCCTTCGGAGATTAAGATTCGGTATAAAAAGCGGTAGCAATCCTTCAGATTTAATTTGAAAAACCGTTATTACGTAATTCCTGTTCCCATTGTTGGAAGTCGATTGGGGCTGTCATGTCAATAGTAAGCGGGGTAACCGACACAACGTTGTCATATACCACCGAGTAAACATCGCTATCTGGGGTTACCTGCTCTCTGGTGACATTTACCTTGAAACCAATTCTGCCGGATCCCTCCCAGCCCTTATTTGAATCATAGAAAGGCACATAATACATATGCCGGGATAGACGCGTCAAGCGCCAGGGGGTCTCAATTGTTGCCTGAAAAGGAACTTCCAGTTTAAGTAAATCGACGCCAGGGGGTAGTGGTGAATCCAGTAGTAAACGTGCAAATTTATGGGTGAAATGTCCTGCAACAGAAAAATCAACATTCGGGTCGTGTTTGACAAAATCATCAATATTTTCCAACTGGAGAGATGCTGCAATTGTTGGAATATTGTAACTGGCAGCTTCCAGTGCAGCCCCGACTGTTCCGGAAATGGTGATGCCCGTACCGAAGTTTTCTCCGTAATTTATGCCGGAGACAACCAGATCTGGTAAGCGCGGCAGGATCTTCAAGAAAGCATTCAATACACACTGAGCAGGAGAGCCATCAACAGCATAGGCTTTGAAATTACCAGCATCCAGACAGCAATCCACCAGCTCAATTGTGCCATTGGTGTTGAGGGGGTGACTGCGACCTGTAGAGGAATATTGCTCTTTCGGGGCTACCAATACCACCTCACCTAATGGAGCCAGAGCGCGTGCGACTGCATGAATGCCAGGGGATTTGATGCCATCATCATTGGTGACCAGAATTAATGGTTTTTCTGTTTTCATTTCCATATTTCCTTCGCTCATTTATAACACAACTGCCCTGTTTTTACCCGGGATTCATCACAAGGATAGGTTTCACCAGGATAGGTATCACAAGGATATGTATCTTTTTAATGATAGTCGATTGGGGTCGCCATTCTCAGAAATGCAGGGGATAACTGGACGCATTGACTACTTTTGGATCAAACTTCTGACCAGGTCAATCCTCACTGTCTGGGGGTGGTCATCCAAATCGCAGCGTTATAAAATAAAATCAGAAAATGAGGTTTATGGATATGCAGAGAAAAAAGCGAACATGGGGATTGTTTATCCTTTTAGGAATCCTTGGGTTTTGTTTGTTGTCAATCGTGATCCTTTTAATAATCAATATTTTTCTCCCAAAAAACTCTGCTTTTTCGAATCAATTGGGAGAGATGGACATGGTGCGTGTACTGGAAGCACAGCATCTGCGAGAAAACTTCGGTGACCAGGTCTTCCCGGGACTACAATCGGTTGAAATTCCAGTACTTTTATTTAATGAAGAGAACGCCTTCCTGACCGGGATGCAAAATCCTGAGGATGGATGGGTCAAGGTGCCGCAGGAACAACAGCGTGGTGAAGCCTGGCAATTGCTCCCGGCAATGGAGGAGTTCCTGGAGCAGCCATATTACCGAAGTGCGTATGACGCCAACAGCGAACCGGATGCTTTCACTGTGCGGGTGGGTGAGACGTATGTTTCAAGCTTGCCGACATTTGAATGGTTTCGCATTGACCTGATGAACCATTTCCGTTCGGATTTGCCGGGATTTGTGAAGCCGATCTTTCCTTATTCTCTGGTAGCCAGCATTTTTATCCCCAACAGTGACACATACCTGTCGATGATTCAACATGAAAGTTTCCATGCGTTTCAGGCAGTCTGGGCACATCCGCGCTTTGAACAGGCAGAACGCGATGGTATTCAACTGGGAGACCAATATCCCTGGGTTGATAAGGCTGGCATTGGCGCCTGGCAAAAAGAGCTGGAATTATTACAAGCTGCCTTAAAAGCAGAAGATAAAGAAATCACCCGACAACTGGCAAAGCAATTCCTTGACCAACGCACAAACCGAAGAAAATTGATGAATCTGTCTGCTGAACTGATCCGGTATGAGACTCAACGCGAATGGATCGAAGGGATGGCACGCTACGCCGAACTGGAAACCTGGCGATTGGCTGCCGTGGATGAGGAATACCAGCCAATCCCGGAAATGAAAAGCGACCATAAATTCAAAGATTACAATACATTTGAACAACGCTGGAAACGCGAGCTGGATCAGATCGTTCGTATGGCGGAGGATGAGGGTGATGGACGCTTCTATTATAGCGGAATGGCACAGGCTTTCCTGCTTGACCGTTTGCATCCATCCTGGAAGTTAACCCTGGGTGCTGATCCGATGCTCAACCTTGAGGATCTGCTCGAACAGGCGATGACAGTCAAGTAACCTGGTTTTTTCTCTTAAAAAGCATTTGCTTCAGGTAAAATGGAACCAAAGGTGGGTGAATGGCTTCTCGATTCACACACTTCCCTGTACAATCAACAGGTGTTACAAATGAAATTTTGGGTTTCAACTTGAGGTGAATGTATGAACGATCAACAGGTAATTTTCTCCATGGTGCGGGTGGGTAAAGTCGTCGCACCCAACAATCGTCAGATTCTTCGCGATATCTCGCTTGGTTTTTATTACGGCGCAAAAATTGGTGTTTTGGGCTTGAATGGGGCTGGGAAAAGCACCCTGCTGCGGATCATCGCTGGCAAAGATCAGGATTACATCGGTGAGGTGACTTTCTCCAAAGGCTACACTGTCGGTTTGCTCGATCAGGAGCCGGAGCTGGATAACACCAAAACGGTTAAAGAGGTGGTCGAGGAAGCGGTAGCTCCCATTATAAAAAAATTACAGGAATTCGATGAAATCAACAACCTGTTTGCAGAACCAGATGCTGACTTTGATAAATTGATTGAGAAACAGGGTAAGTTGCAGGCAGAACTTGACCATGTGGATGCCTGGACGCTCGACAACCGCCTGCAGATGGCGATGGATGCCCTTCGCTGCCCGCCGGGTGATTCGCCTGTGAATATCCTCTCGGGTGGAGAACGCCGCCGGGTAGCGCTCACTCGTCTGTTGTTGACCGAACCGGACATCCTCTTGCTGGACGAGCCGACCAATCATCTAGACGCCGAATCAGTTGCCTGGCTGGAACAGCATTTACAGCAATATCGCGGTACCGTGATTGCCGTTACCCATGACCGTTATTTCCTAGATAATGTAGCCGGCTGGATTCTTGAGCTCGATCGTGGCTATGGCATTCCCTGGAGGGGCAATTACACATCCTGGCTGGAGCAGAAACAGGAACGTCTTGCGGTGGAAGAGAAGAGCGAGTCCAAACGTCAGCGCACCTTGCAAAGAGAACTCGAGTGGATTCGCATGTCACCAAAAGCGAGACAATCTAAAGGCAAGGCACGTGTGACCGCATATGAACGCCTGCTCAGTCAGGAAGCAGACCAATACCGCGGCGAGCAGGAAATCTACATCCCGCCTGGGGAACGCCTGGGTAATGTGGTTTTTGAGTTTGACAAGCTTACCAAAGGATATGGTGAACGATTGCTGATCGATAACTTTACTGCAGCCGTTCCTCCGGGAAGTATCGTGGGTGTGATTGGACCCAATGGTGCTGGTAAAACCACCCTGTTGCGCATTATCACCGGCCAGGAACTACCTGATAGCGGCTCGATCCGAATCGGTGAAACGGTTAATCTGTCGTATGTGGACCAGAGCCGTGATACATTGAATGGAGAAAACAACATCTGGCAGGAGATTAGCGAGGGAATGGATACGCTCACGCTCGGCAACCGCAAGATGAATTCACGAGCGTATGTTGCGTCATTTAATTTCACCGGCTCTGAGCAGCAGAAGCTGGTCAGCATGCTTTCGGGTGGCGAGCGCAATCGTGTACATCTTGCCAAGGTACTGAAAGAGGGTGCCAATGTAATACTGCTGGACGAGCCAACCAACGATCTGGATGTTAATACCCTGCGAGCGCTGGAAGAAGCGCTGGAGAGCTTTGCCGGTTGCGCCATTGTGGTATCGCATGACCGCTGGTTCCTGGATCGCATCGTCACGCACATCCTTGCTTTTGAAGGTGACAGCCAGGTGGTCTTTTATGATGGCAACTGGTCGGACTATGAGGTTGACCGCAAGCGCCGTCTGGGCATTGCTGCCGACACCCCGCAACCGATCAAATACCGCAGCATCAAGCGTTGATGAATTAATTGAAAACCATCTTTTTGTAATAGGTTTCAGCGTGTTTTTGGCTTTAACACCCGCCAAAATGACGTAAACACGTTATATGGAGATGAAATATTGATAACTTGTGATAGATATCACTTTATTAAGATAAAATAGAGTATTATTATCTAATATATCTTATTATGGAGGTGTCGCACATGGCAACACAAACAAAAGTAAAAAATACAGTTAGGTTTTCTGATCCGCCGATTGCAAATACCCTTTTCAACAGTACCCGTTGGGCATGGTTATGGTTGGTAGCACGGCTTTATCTTGGTTATACGTGGCTCAATTCAGGCATTGGCAAAGTCAGTAATCCTGCCTGGGTGCAGGACGGTTCTGCTTTAAGAGGGTTCTGGGAACGCGCTGTTCTTATTCCTGAAGCTCCTGCCCGTCCAGCAATATCATTTGAATGGTATCGCACCTTCTTGCAGACCATGTTGGACAGTGGATCCTACACCTGGTTCGCCAAGCTTGTCGTTGCAGGCGAAATCCTGGTCGGTGTGGCTTTGATCCTGGGTATCTTCACTGGTATTGCTGCTTTCTTTGGTGGTTTCCTGAATTGGAACTTCATGATGGCCGGTACCGCCAGCACCAATCCGGTATTGTTCACCATCTCGATCCTGCTGATTCTGGCATGGAAAACGGCTGGCTGGTTAGGTCTCGACCGCTGGATTCTCCCCGCATTGGGTACTCCCTGGCAACCGGGAAAGTTGTTTGGGAAGGAAAAAGATAGCGAGTAGTTGAAAGCTGAAAACTAAAAAGATTTTGGTAGAGGTGGCTGGGGGAATCGTTCGATAATAGAGGTAGATTCTTTATCCTTAAGTGCATCGCACCAGCTAGAGACACGGTGCGATGCACTAATCTTCATTAAATTGTGTGGGATTCCTTCACAAACTACAAGTAACCATTTATATCAGTTGCCAAATCTCCCTATGCCTTCATTCTTAAAACCAGCCCAGATGGAGCCATCCGGACCTACTGTGATGATATCCACCCAATCCGAAGGTAAACCATCTTTCATCGTCCAATTTTGGAATGAAGAGCCATTATAGCGGAAGATCCCATAACCATCGCTGGAGAACCAGATGGCACCATCATCAGCGATGATGCTATCTTTGGTGTTGTACGTGAGTCCTTCATCGGTCTTGAAAACCGTCCAGGATGTACCATCAAAGCGGCTGGCACCCTGCCCGGAAGTTGCAAACCAGATCGCACCATCGAACGTCACAGCGATTGATTGGACTGTTTTGTATGAAAGCCCATCTGCTTCAGTGTATGACTTCCAGACGCCATCCCTCAGGCGAGATACACCGCTCTTGGTGGCAAACCAGACTCCCTGATCGAAATCAAAGGCGATGTCCACCACTGGTTTGTCAATTAATCCATTATCCATGGTGTAATTCTTCCAGGTGCTGCCATCAAATTGCGAAACGCCGGAGGATACTCCCACCCAAAGTGTTCCATCCCTGCCAATCGCCAGACTTTTAACGTCATTGCTTAGCAACCCTTGATCGGTGAGGTAATTGGTAAACTTACTGCCATCAAAACGCGATATGCCCCAGGTGGTACCCACCCAGAGTGTACCATCTGATTCCACCGCCAGGCTGGTTACCCCATTAGCAGTCAAACCTTGATCAGTGGTGTAGTTTGTAAATTTACCATTCTTCAGATTTGCGATCCCTTTATTTCCATAACCAATCCATAACGATCCGTCTGGTGCAACAGCCAGCGCACGTACGATTGGATCTGCGAGACCATCTTCCACGCGGAAATAATCCCAGAACCCCGAAACAGTTTCAGGAGCTACAAATTCCGATCCCACAACAGGTCCCGAAGGACTGTCACCCTGTGATCCAGGATCATCTTCCATAATATAAGCGTTGAGGCTGTCATCGCGGAAACCAACCAGCTCCACAGCATCAATTTGTGCCCAGGGAAGATTAAGTTGGGATTGATCAATGGTGATTCTCACCGCCGTGACAAGATAATTGGCATCAGTAATCGGAATGGTGAGCTTATTCGGGCAACCTGTCATCACAGGCGTCGCGTAGTACACTTCATGGTACACCCAATCCTGATCCATCAACTCTACTTTTACCACCTGGCTGGGAACATGTGTCTCATAAATGGTCACTTCCGTGGGTCGTACCGGCTCCATATAGCCAACTTCAATCCACTCCTTGGTGAACTTCTCCAAAGAACTCCAGGCGGTTTCGTAATCACCACACTCCGGCGTATCCGGTTCGCCAATTGCCTGAAATGCCGAATTGCGTTCAAAGTCATACTCCGAACTGGCAAAGGCATATATACCCCACTGCCGAATTTCTTCACCTGATTGGCCAGTCTGTGATGAAAATCCTGGATCATCGCTGAGCCCAGCAACACTCGGCTCAAAGAAGCGCACGCTTTCACTCACCGACATAAATAAATCCTTTTGCTTGGACTTGTATTGGCCAGGTGGGTACAGATCAATCAACGAGAAAACCTGATAAGGGGTAACAGCCACAAAAATTGCCTGCCCCTTTACATCTTTTCCATTATTTTGGGTTTCATACTCAACCAGCACACCCTCTTTGCCGTCTATCTTGACCTTTTTCCCTTTGGAAATTTCCATCTCACCGTCAAAACCCAATAGAAAATCTTCTTTCAGATCGTCCGGTGTTTTCTCAACGTCATTCGTTCCCCCAATCAAAATGAACATCGGTCCGGCATCCGGGTCTGCATCTTCCGGATACATATAGCTGATGCCCCAGTTTTCTTCCAGCTCAAAATCCGGAATCACCTGAAAAGAATACCCTCCATCCACACTGCGATAGAGATCCCCCAAATCTTTATTCATTTTTTGCTTGGAAACAACCTGGTTATCTTCGGCTTTCTCTTTCTTTGAAAATGGCAAGTTGCAGGAAAGCGTTACCAAAACCAGAATAACCAAAACTGAAATCACAGGAAAATTACCTTTTATCATTCTCGTCCCTCCCAATAAATTTTTTGCCCAGTTTTCTACTAATTTGGGTTTATCCAAACGAATAATGTGTGAATTATTTCACTTTTTAATTAGTATACATGTGATTTTTGTAGACGTGTCGTAAATTGACTGATTAATTTTTTTGAATTTGATTTTTGGTCAATAAAAAGGGATTAGGGTTATGATAAATAATTGGATTTTTGAGATGATGAAACCGGAATTTTTCAATCCCAATAAAAAAACCAGGTGGAACAAAATTTCAAACTTTATTCACTCAGTCAGGTGAACAACGCCTGCCGAGATTTCCGCCAGCGCGGGTGACATCTTCACCATCCTTCACAAATGGATGGAACTGGATTCCACCGGCAAGGTTACCGGGACCGTGCTTGAGGAAGGGGATACGCTCACCTTTGCTGATGCTGCGTTCGCCTGGGAACAGGTCTATGCTCCCAGCGGCGACTATCTGGTCGGTTTCCTGATCAATGACCTGGACGGCAATGTGGTCGAACAATATACGCAGGTGAAAGTGAAATAGCTGTTATCTTTTCATCAATTCGGTCAGGGTAGTAAGTTCTGGATAGATGCCAAAATTGTAAAGGCAGAGCATTTGATTGAGATATGTAGGAATGTTTGAATTGTTTGAAAATTTCCATTGAGGAAAGCACTTTGTTAATTGGAAAATTAAATGCTTTGCCCCATACTTCGCCCCAACGACTACGGTATAATAGCCCCCATGACAACCTATTCCCAACCAATCACCGATCTGATTCAAAAGCGTTTCTCCTGTCGTAAATACCATAAAGATCCCATCCCTTTGGAAACACAACAGCTTATGCGGGATTTTATGTATTCTCTATCCACTGGTCCATTTGGCACACCCATGCGTTTTGACCTGATTGCAGCGGATGGTACGGATGGCAAAGCTTTGCGCGGTTTGGGTACCTATGGGTTCATCAATGGTGCCAGTGGATTTGTGGTCGGTGCATTAGGAGAAGGTAAGCAGAATCTGGAAGAATATGGTTACCGCATGGAGCAGATCGTTTTGACAGTGACGGATCTGGGTCTGGGGACTTGCTGGTTGGGTGGTACCTTTACGAAAAGCACTTTTGCACGCAAGATTGCTCTAAAAGGCGCGGAAAGCATGCCAGCAATTCTCGCGATCGGTCTCATCGATGATGAAACCCAGGCACGCAGTGGAGCCCTTCGCCTACGAGTGGGGGGAGACAAGCGGTTGTCCTGGCAGACTCTTTTCTTCGAAGAGGGATTTGATTCACCTTTATCGAGAGAAATAGCCGGTGAAAATGAACCCGCGTTAGAAATGGTCAGGCTAGCTCCCTCTGCATCCAACAAACAGCCCTGGCGTATCGTGCAGACTGATCAAGGGTTCCATTTCTTTCTTCAACGTACAAAAGGCTATCGCTCCATCATGACCCGCCTGGTGAATATCGATGATATGCAACGCCTGGATATGGGGATTGCGATGTGTCATTTCGAGTTGACAGCAAGGGAATTGGGATTGAAAGGGAAATGGGGAATTCAGGATCCCAAGGTGAAATTACCGGATGACCTGACCGAGTATACGATCAGCTGGATCCCGGATTTGGATTAAATCTACCGGGGTCTACAACCGGCCAGTCAGCCGACAAACCTTGACAGGATTAGTATTGAATTTTGCATAATTCAACCTATTGGTTATAATTGCTCACAAGAGACTTATTATGAAACCTATCTGGATCATTACGATTCTGTTTTTCATCCTTACAGCTGGCTGCACAACCCCGCAGCAAGCACCAATATTCACACAACCCGCCACTCCTGTAGGCCAGGAAACACTTGCTTTGCAATCCGTATCACAGAAACAAACCAATTCGGAAACTCCGATCAACACCGATACAGCCACAGCTGCACCAACTGAATCGCCAACCCCGGAACCGTCCGATACCCCGGATTTGCGGTTGCCACCTGAAGAATGGAAAAAATGGCCAATCGTCCCCGAGCCTTCTGCCCGGGTCAAAGAGATCTACCAAATAGGGATTGAACTGGGCAATGATCCGCATCATTTCTCCAAGATTGGTGATTGTCATAACGTGCGGGCTGCTTTTCTGGGCTTTTTTGATAAACCTGGCTGGTATGTGCTGCGCAATCAAAACGCACATTTACAGCCAGCAATCGACTGGTTTGCCGGCTCCTTTGATCGCGACGGTTACGCAGTCCAGGGTGGGTATAATGCAGCGGCGGTGATCTCTCCCATCTGGGCGAATCAGGAAGTTTGTGAATCCGGGGAGAACCCGGTGCAGTGTGAGCTGCGCATTCACAACCCCAGCTTTGCCTTTGTCAGTCTCGAATTGTGGTGGAAAGGACGTACCACTGAACGATACGAAATCTATATGCGTCAAATCCTTGACACCCTGATAGAACAGGGCGTGGTGCCCATTCTGGCAACCAAAGCTGATAACGTCGAGGGTGACAATTCCCTGAATTACACAACCGCCAGACTTGCTTATGAATATGACTTGCCACTTTGGAATTTCTGGCTGGCAGCGCAAAGCTTGCCCCATAAAGGTATGGATATTGAACGCAATGATGGCTTTCACATCAGCACCCTGGCATGGACAGAACGCAGCTTCACCGCCCTGCGGACTCTCGAGCACCTCTGGCAAAGTGTTCAGGAGAAATAGGGTTAGCACATAGCTCATTGCTAACAGCCGACAAAGAAAAATATTAATCATAATCAACTCTTACCTGTCCACTAGTATGCTTTCTGTCTCTTACCTTACCCTTCATAATAGATATGAAAGAACGGCTAATTTTTCACGGCCGAATGGTAACTTGTCTATTTTAAATCCATACCAGGGTTGATGTGCAACCTCGCCACTTGGGCAGTGAAATTACACCCAATTTCGCGTACACTTGTACCAGTGGAGAGTCCTATGAATGAAAAAACAACCCCCTTTATTTCCAAGTTTCTTGCTTCTTTAAGCATATTGAATTTACTCACGATGATGCTTTGTGTCTTCTCAATCTTCTATGCCCGTGATACTGTTTTATCCAGTGCCTTTTTAATAGGTCCGGCAGCAAATGTCCTGATTGGAATCCTTGCAAAAGCAATTAGCAACCTGACCTGGTTGTTCGTGATTGTGAATATCGCAATTTCACTGACTTTATTAATCGCTGCATTGATTACCCGTAACGCAAAACGACCTTTACCCCGACAGGAATTTGCCAGAGCAGTTTAAACACTGGATTTTCGTTTTTTACCCATCTACTGAAACTTTAGTAATCGCATCCCATTCAGGGTCACCAGAATGGAGATGCCCATATCTGCGACTACCGCCATCCACATGGTACTCAATCCCGCCGCTGCCAGTACCATGAACGCTGCTTTGATCCCGATTGCAAAGACAATATTGAATCGAATAGTATTCATCATCCGGCGGCTGAGACGCAAAGCAAACGGTAACTGCCTGAGATCGGGTTGCATCAGGGTCACATCCGCTGTTTCCATTGCCTGCGCAGAGCTGCTTGCCCCGCCAACCGCGATGCCTACATCAGCCAGCGCCAACGCTGGGGCATCATTGATCCCATCACCAACCATTGCGATTTCACCCCATTCTTTGCGCAAATCCTCAACTGCTTTGACCTTATCTTCTGGCAATAAATGTGCACGAAAATCCGTTACCCCCACCTGAGCAGCAATTTGCTGTGCGACCATCGGCTGATCTCCCGTTAGCATTACCAGGGCTTTAATCCCCAGCGCTTTGAGTGTGGTAAGTGCTTCCCGGCTGCCTGCTCGGGGTGCATCAACTGCCAACAGACTACCTACCAGTTCCCCATCAACAGCCACATGAATCTGTGTATTGCCGTTTTCTTCTTCTCTTTTAAGCTGGTCACAATCTTCTTCAGAATGGTTGATGCCATCATCGATTAAACGATGTGAACCTATCTGTACCTGTCTTCCATCCACTTCACCGCTGACCCCCATGCCAGGTAATACGGTTACCAGGCTGGCGGGTGGATACCGTTCAGTGACACCCAATTCCTGAGCTGCCTGAGCAATCGCCTGGGCAAGCGGGTGTTGGCTGCGGCGTTCGACTGCATGCGCTAAGGCGATCGATTCCGAACAGCCATCACAATCCAGTGCGACGGGTTTGAATTCCTGGTGACTATTGGAACGGGATGCCACGATTACCGGGCGGCCTTCGGTTAAGGTACCGGTTTTATCGAATGCGATTACTTTTATCTGACTCAATTTTTCAATGAACAAACCACCCTTGAACAAGACACCTTGTCCGGCTGCATTGCTGATCGCGGAAATAATGCTGACCGGTGTTGAAATTACCAACGCACACGGACAGGAGATCACCAGCAACGTCAGACCGCGATAGAACCACCCCAGGGAGCCATCATCAGGATTGAGAAAAGGCTGACCAAAGAACACTGGTGGAATTACAGCCACCAGAGTTGCCAGAACCACAACAATCGGAGTATACCAGCGGGCGAATTTATCGATAAACCGTTGGGAAGGAGCGCGTTTGTTCTGGGCTTCCTGCACCATCTTGATCACACGGCTGATGGTATTATCATCGCTGCGGTGTGTGACCCGAATCACGAGTGCAGCCGATCCATTGATCGTACTGGCAAATACCTCAGCCCCAACCTGTTTTTCCACCAGAGCTGACTCACCGGTGATGGAAGCCTGATTGACTGCCGAGATTCCTTCTATTACAACGCCATCCATGGGAATGCGTTCGCCCGGCCGTACCAGAATCTGATCACCAACCTGCAATGCTTCCACGCGTACATCTTCTTCGCGGGTTTCCGAAGCAGTGGTCAACAAGCGCGTGGCTATGGGTGGAACCACCTCCATCAGACTCTTGATGGAAGAGCGCGCTTTTTCAGCTGTGTACCCTTCCAGCGCTTCTCCCAACGCAAAGAGTACAATTACCATCCCCGCTTCGACATAAGCGCCAATTACCACCGCACCAATTGCGGCGATGCTCATGAGAAAGTTAATATCTACCGATCGGTTGATGCGCAGGTTGTTCCAGGCCGAGCGAGCTACCGGCCAGCCAGCTGCTGCCATTGCTGTGAGGGAAAGGGCATTCACCCACCACCAATCCAATCCCATCAATTCCCCTAATATAAGCCCTGGCAGAATTAACACCACGCCTAATAACGCCAGTCGGGTTTCCATTCGCTGCCATAAGAAGCGGATGAAGCTTGACTTTTGTGGTTTGGATACAGGTTTTCTCTCCCCAGTAATGGATGAAGCCTCATAACCGAGTTCTCGAACCCTTGCTTTAATCACATTTTCAGCCACATCTCCTGTCACGGTTAATTGAGCAGTGGCGAAATTGATCTCACTCTGTTGTACATTCGACAATTTCTGAACTCCATCCGAAATTTTTCGGGCACAATCGGCGCAGTCCATACCTGTAATATCAAATATTTGTTTGTTATCTGCCATACCAATATCTTTTTTTTAAATTCCCATCACTGGGAACAAATGGTTGATCGTTATTCAATTATATATTGTTATTGGATAAAGAAAAGTCACGTTAAAATGATGGGAGAAAAGATGTTATTCTGTTAAAAATGGCCATTTAACTACATTTGAAAGATAAATGCAAAGAGTCACTTTTAAACAGGGAGAGGAGTAAAGCAAAGAGCGTGAAACCGAAAAGAACTCCAACAATCAACTCTTGCTCAAAAAAGATATTCTCAATCATCAAAAAGGGAAAACCAGTGGCAGCAACACCAGACTGACAATCAGGGTCAGCACGGCTATCGGAATCCCGTTTTTCAAATAATCAGTGAAGCGATAACCACCCGGGCTCATTACCAATAGATTGGCTGGATGCGAGACCGGGGTCATGAAGCAGGCAGCCACCATGTAAGCGATGCCCATCACAAATGGATAGGGGGAAACACCCAGGCTGGCAGCTGTTGCCAATCCGATCGGTGTCATGATAACAGCATTCACCACGGTTGGGATGAATGGATTGATTAACAAAGTCAGACCCATCAAACCCCCCAAAATAGCGATGTTACCATAAGGACCAGCAATCTGCACGACGAAGTCAGCCAGGAGTTTTGCTGCGCCACTATCCCGCATGGCAAATCCAAGCGGCATCATAGCTGCAATCAAAAAGATTGCCTTCCAGTCGATCGATTTGTGTGCTTCTTCCATTGTTATACAGCGTGTCAACACCATCAAAGCAGCACCGCCGATTGATGCGATGGAGATCGGTAACCATTGCAGGATCACCACAGCCACAACAGCCAGCATGATCAAACCTGCAATAGGCGCTTTTTTCAAACGTGGTTTTTCTTGAACATCCTGCCGCAAGACGATGAAATCGCGTTCTTTTGCCAATAATTCAAAACCCTCACGCGTACCATAACAAAGGAAAGCATCACCATATTGCAAAGCCAGATCCTGCAAACCGCTACGGTACGGGCGGTCGCCATGCCAGATTGCCAGCACTGAGACGTTAAATTTCTCACGAAAACGGATTTGTTTCAATGTCTTTCCTACCAATGAGGTGTAAGGGGAGAGGATTACTTCCACAAAGGACAGCACCCCATTTTCCATTTCGGAGAGTTGAAACTTGACATTTTTCTCAATCTGGATTTTCTGTAACCCATTTAAGACTTCAATATCAATTGGATGACCAGAGACAATCAATTGGTCATTGGCTTCCAGCTGCATACCGGGTTCGGGGAAGAGTGTCTCCTGACCACCACGAATGATATCCAGCACGGTGATGCCATAGGCTGCTCCTAACCTTGCATCCGCCAGTGTTTGGCCAGCCAATGCTGATCCTTCAGGAATATCAATAAATAACAGACGGTCTTCAAGATGATAGTCACGCAGCTCATCCAAACTCAAGATTCGATAACCTGGTTGATCAGCCAGATTCTGTAGTTTTTCCTCCAGGCCTTCCACCAATAATGTGTCACCGGATTCCAGAGCCATATTTTGTAAATTGGTACGCCGGATCAGATCACGCCTGCGATTGGCCAATACATTCACACCATATTTTTGTCGAAAACCAGCACTTACCAGTGTCTTGCCGACAAATTCTGAATGATCAGTAATATTGATCTCTGCCAAACGCAGATTTTCAGAGAGTAGCCGGGTGATGGTGGGCACTTCTTTTTCTATAAAAAACATAGGAGAACGGATAATTTTCTCAATCTGATCCAGCCTTCCCAGAGCTAATAAACAGTCGCCGCCTTCCAAAACCAGGTGGGCTTCCGGTGCCAGGCGTTTTTTATTTTTTCGCTGAACCGAAAGGATATTCAAACCCAATACCCGACTGATTCGGCTCTCTGCCAGAGTTTTACCCGCCAGCAGACTGTCTTCTGGTAATACCAGGGTTGCTAATCTTTCTTCTAACCCATAGAGACTCTTCAAATCCTGTGATGGGGGCGTTTGGGTGGGCGATATAGGTTGTGGTGATTGACGACGGGGCAGAAAACGATGTCCTATAAGGTTGATATAAATGAGCACAACAATAAAAATAACAATTCCAATAGGGGTAAAATAAAAAATTCCCAACGGTGGCAGACCGGTGTTTTCCACAAAACCACTGACCACCAGGTTGGATGAGGTGCCAAACAACACCAGCATACCACCCAGCAAAGATCCGTATGCCATCGGAATCAACAATCTCGAAGCAACGCGCTTGGTTCGCCGGGCAATATCAATGGTGACGGGCAGCATCATGGCTGCCACCCCAATATTATTCATAAAGGCTGATAGCACAGCCGCACTGGACATTAACACTGTCAGCAGGCGTTTCTCAGTCTCTCCAGCCACCCGCATGACCTGATTACCCAGAAAAGAAGCCACGCCTGTACGCGCCAGGCCAGAGGAAAGGATGAACATCGCCCAGATTGCCACCACCGCCGGGTTGGAGAAGCCAGCCAGTGCATCCCCCGGCGATACCAACCCAAATACGACCATCAGCACCAGCACAATCAACGCCGCCAGATCGGGGCGGATGATCTCGCTGATAAAGAATATGATTGCCAGCAGCAAAACACCAAAGGTTAGAGCAATATCAAGTGTCAAACGACGGTTTCCTTTAGCACGTGAAGTGAGTGAACTTCTGTTCGATCTGTATCATTACTATTATACAGTAAGGAAAGAATCCAAAATTCAGCTGTTCATGCTTTCTATGACAAAATGGGTACAGGGTTTCCCGTCCTCTTACAAACCCCCTACGCTCCGAAAACTCTCGTTTTCTGAAATTTATAAGGATTGAAATTCAAATTTAATCTCAAAAATTCCTTTGATAAATTGCTTGTATATAAATTGAAAATTCTACATAATCGAATTAGTTTTTTATCAGGTTTCAACAACCCTTCAAGTTCCACAAATTGCATACCCGCCAGAAAAAACCCATGATTACAAGGAGTTATTTTTAGTGAAAAACAAATTAGCATTGAAATTTGGATTCTGGTCTTCTGTTTTTGTTTCGATACTCGGTATTGTTTATTTATTATTAATCAGTATCTTTTTTGCTACGGAAGGATTCGTTTTTCCACCCAGTGAAATCGTCCAGTTAATCGGAGGAATTGTAACTTTTCTCACTGCTCCGGGTCTTATTGTTGTTTTTAGTGCTATTTATTATGTAAAGGATTGGGAAAATAAAATTTTAGGATCACTTGGTCTTACTTTCATCATTTTGTTTGCTGCGATGGTCAGCATTAATCGTTTTGTTCAGTTGACTATCATTCAACAGAGCATACCAGGCGCTGCCAGCCAGGATTTGGCTCGCTTTCTGCCTTATTCATCCGGGTCAGTTATGTTCGCCCTGGAGATGTTGGGGTGGGGATTCTTTTCCTCTCTGGCTGCGTTTTCAGTTGCTTTCCTTTTCAAAGGGTCACGATTAAACAATGTGATTAAATGGATGTTTATCGCCTATGCTCTTTTTTCGTTCATGGGAGTACTTGGATTTGCCACCGAAACAGCGATAACAATGGCTGCATTCATTGCCTGGGGTCCAATACTATTAGCATTGTCTATTCTTTTGGCAGTCTATTTTCGAAAAGATAGTTAACAAGATAGACCCTCATCGATACTGGGTAATTTCAGAATTGATGAGGGTGAAATTTGGACAATTAAATTTTTAACAACAACTCCTAAGTTGTATCAGATCAACTTTGCTGATTAAATAAAAATCTTCACATCTACTCAATCTATTCAGTTAGCAGACCCTACTCAAAACATTCTTGTTCTATGACCTAATGATTACGTAAAAAATGATTATTTCAATCCATATATCCCTTTATGATTTTGATGTTTTCAGAATAATGGTTTAAAGAAAGGATCGTAAAATTCCTTACTTATAAAAAAATTATAGCAGTTGTGATATTGGAAAACGTGAGATAATAAATTATAATTGTTTCCTGTGTTTGTCTAGACACTATTGAATTATAAGGAAAAGAAATGGTTGTAAATTCTGGTCAAATTTATAAACATTTAAACTACTGGAGCTTGGGTAAAGAGCAGTTATTACAAAGCTTGGAATCAACCAGTGGTGGGCTTAGTGAATTAAATGTACAAGAAAAAACAAAGACTTTTGGAAAAAATACGATCGCAGTCCATTCCCAAACTACGCCTGTTAGACTATTTCTGAGTCAATTTAAAAGTCCAATTATGATAATTCTCCTGTCTGCGACAATCATCTCAGCATTTGTAAAGGATTGGACGGATGCAATTATTATTTTGGCGATCGTGATAGGCAGTGCAATATTGAGTTTCGTGCAGGAGTACAATGCGGGTAATGCTGCTGAAAAACTGAAAGCCAAGGTCAATGTGAAGACAAAGGTTTTGCGTGGTGGAAAAGAACAATCCATTCCTACCGAGAATGTAGTGCCTGGAGACGTAGTTCTTCTCTCTGCCGGGAGCTTAATTCCTGCGGATGGAGTATTACTTGAAGCAAAAGATTTTTTTGTAAACCAAGCGGTGCTTACTGGAGAAACTTTTCCAGTCGAGAAAATGCCCGGAATTGTTTCACCAGATTCATCCTTATCTGAGCGGACGAACTGCGTTTTTATGGGGACAAATGTACGTAGTGGAAATGGAAAAGCCCTGATTATTTCAACAGGTACACATACAGTTTATGGTGACATATCCAAAAAATTAGTCCTGCGCCCATCTGAAACCGAGTTCGAGCGCGGAATCCGTAAACTTGGTCATTTACTGACCGAGGTGATGTTTATACTGGTTGTAGGAATTTTTGCTGTTAATGTATTTTTCCAAAAGCCCATTTTAGATTCTCTCCTTTTTTCAATTGCTTTAGCAGTTGGTCTGACACCACAGCTTCTTCCTGCAATTATCAACATCAATCTGGCAAAAGGTTCCCAAGCGATGGCCTCAAAAGGAGTCATCGTGCGTCGCTTGGCTTCTATTGAGAACTTCGGGAGTATGGACATTCTTTGTACTGATAAAACGGGTACGCTCACATTGGGGATTGTCGGATTGGATGCTGCCTATGATCCCACCGGACAGGACTCGGAACTGGTAAAACGATTGGCATGGCTAAATGCATATTTCCAAACCGGGTTATCAAACCCATTGGATGAAGCAATTCTGGCATCCTTGCAACAAACTGAGCAAAATACTGTTAAGGTGGCAGAAATCCCATACGATTTTCACCGCAAGCGTCTAAGCGTCGTGGTACAGGAGAACGATTCAAACATGCTTATATGCAAAGGCGCTTTGGAAAATATTCTTGAAATCTGTACCCATACGGTAATCAAAGAAAATGAAGTGGATTTAGACGAGACTCAATCAAACTTAATATTAAACCAGTTTGCTACCTGGAGTAAGCAAGGTTATCGGGTTTTAGGAATTGCCAAGCGTATAGTAGTTGAAAAATCTGTTTATTCAAAGAATGATGAAGTTGGTTTGACTTTTGTAGGATTTTTACTGTTTTTTGATCCACCCAAAAAAGAGGTTAAAGAAACCATTTCTCAATTAGAAAAAATGGGTGTACAGGTAAAAATTATTACGGGTGACAATAAACTAGTTGCCATGCATACCGCTGAATCGATTGGGCTTATATCCCCGGTGATTATGACCAGCTCGGAATTAGATTCCCTGAGTGATGAAGCTTTATGGCATTCGGCTGAGAAAACAGTTATTTTTGCAGGGGTGGATCCAAATGAAAAAGAGCGGATTATTCTAGCTCTCAAGAAAACCGGGCACGTGGTAGGGTATATGGGCGATGGTATCAATGATGCACCTTCATTACATAGTGCCGATGTGGGTATTTCGGTTGAAAATGCTGTTGACGTTGCCAAAGAAGCGGCTGATTTCGTATTACTTAAACAGGACCTGGCAGTTTTACAACAGGGCATCATAGAAGGTCGTAGGACCTTTGCCAACACACTAAAATATGTTTTCATGGCGGTAAGTGCTAATTTTGGTAATATGTTCAGTGTTGCCGGGGCTTCACTCTTTATGCCGTTTTTACCATTATTGCCAAAGCAAATTCTGCTCATCAACTTCATGACTGACTTTCCTGAAATGACAATTGCCAGCGATAATGTGGATGATATTTATATCGAGAAACCGCATCGATGGGATGTCAGTTTTATCCGTAGGTTTATGTTGATATTTGGTTCATTGAGTTCTCTATTTGATTATTTAACGTTTGGTTTGCTTCTATTTGTTTTAAAAACCAGCGAAACCCAATTTCAATCTGCCTGGTTTATCGAATCCGTGCTTTCAGCCATGTTGGTCGTTTTTGTTGTTCGAACACGCTTACCTTTTGCCCGTAGCCGACCCAGCCGTCTGATGATAACTGTTACTTTGATAATTGCATTAGCAGTCATGATATTACCTTATTCACCTCTGGCAAGCGTGTTTGGTTTTACAGCACTGCCACTTCTCTACCTGGGTTTGATCCTTGTCATCGTCATTTTATACTTAGTTTCAGCTGAATTGACGAAACGCTGGTTCTATCGCCAGATAAAAAACCATGGATAATTCCCCTCTTCTATCAAACACCCCCAAGATTCATGTATGGCGCTATCTACCAATCTTGATCATGCTGGGACTGGCAGTTAACCTATTGATTCCACAAATCACATCCCTGGAACATTCCTGGTCGGTAATTAAAGGAATGACCTGGTGGTTCTTTGTACTGGCAGTAGTTTCTCAGGTTCTCAGTTATCTTGGTAGCGGATTCATGCTGCATGCAATCCTGGAAACAAACAGTCAAAAGTTATCAATCCTTAGCGGCGCTCTGATCACTTTGGCCTCTGCCAGCGTCGGACTCCTGGCTGGAGGATGGGTGGGTAGTGCTGCTGCTACGTATCGTTGGGTTCAGCGCGAGAGCCAAGGTGGACACACCACACCTTTGGTGGGAATGCTACCTGCGCTGTTAAACAATAGTGTTCTAGTAGGGGTAGCATTAATCGGTACATTATATCTGCTCCTGCTGCATGATCTGAGCACAGCCCAATTAATTGAATTCGGTATCATTCTCCTGATATTAGGTATACTGGCAACAAGTGTAGTAATCAGCCTCCGTTTTCCTGAAGCGATTACCCGTGCTACAGTATGGTTGGCTGGTTTTTGGGCTAAACTACGTCGAAAATCTTTCACGGCTGAAGCCACAATTGCGTCAGTGGGGCAATTTATCGTCGCCTGGAATTCCTTGCGAAATGGCAAATGGGTGTACCCCTTGTTGGGAGCGTTTGCTAGCATTGCCTTTGACATGCTGACGCTGTATTTCCTATTCGTGGCAGTTGGGCACAATGTCAGTCCTGGCATCTTATTGGCTGGATATGGCTTGCCGTTAATCCTGGGCAAGATGGCGTTTCTGGTCCCGGGTGGGGTTGGGGTTATCGAAGGAAGTATGGTGGCTCTGTATGACAGTCTCAAAGTTCCAGATGCGTTTAGTGTAGTAGTGATTTTAGGATACCGACTTGTATCATTTTGGTTACCGACCGTACTTGGTTTCATCGCTGTATTGTATTTGAGCAGTAAACCTTCAAAATTAAAGGAGAATAATCATGTTTGACCTCAGTCTCACCGCAGCAATCGGAATCATGATCCGGACAGCAGCAGTATATCTTGTTGTTTTAGTCGGATTACGCCTTTCCGGGAAACGAGAAATTGGTCAGATGACAGTCTTTGATCTGGTAATTTTGCTTTTACTTGCCAATGCGGTACAGAATGCAATGGTCGGCCCTGATACAAGCCTGATTGGTGGTGTGTTGGCGGCATTTGTGTTATTGATCATAAATGCATTGATTGCACGTTTACGATTGCATTGGCCAAAATTACGTCGCTGGGTAGAAGGCACGCCTACTTTGTTGGTGCTGCACGGAGAAATTATTCCACAGCACATGCGCAGCGAAGGAATCGACGAAGAATCGCTTATGGCAGCAATTCGCGAGCACGGCATAGCTGAGATCAGTGGGGTGGAAATGGCAGTCCTGGAAATTGACGGTTCCATAAGCATTGTTCCGTTTGGTGCGTCAACAACAAGAGTAAAGAAACCACTTAAGTTTTTACGTCATCAATAGGAAACGGTTATGCGAATAAATGAAAACCGACGTGAACGCAGGCTTGTGCACCTGATAGCCTTACTCACCGCCAGCATGGGCATCGTCAATCTGATATCCGCTGTTCAACCTGCCCTTATGAAGCGCTTTGTTATCATTGAAACGATTTTTTCACTTGAATTTAGTCACGGCAGTAGAATAACTACTGTATTGGCTGGTTTCGCGTTCCTTTTGGTTGCCAGCAACCTGTGGAGGCGCAAACGGGCAGCCTGGTTAATGACAGCGTTTTTGCTGGTTGTCTCCCTGCTCTCTCACCTATTCAAGGGGTTGGATTTTGAGGAAGCCAGCTTATCTCTGGGACTGTTGATCTTGTTAGTTGTGATGCGGCATAGTTTCCATGCTGAATCAGATCGTCCTTCTGTGAGGCATGGTTTGCTCACTTTAGCCGCTGCTTCAGGGTTTACGTTCATTTATGGTACGATCGGAATCTTTCTTTTAGACCAGCATTTCAGTTCCAATTTCAGTTTTTGGGAGGCAATAAATCAGATTGTAGTATTATTTACCACATTTTCCAATCCTGGATTAGTGGCCGTCACTGGTTTTGGACGCTATTTTGTTGACTCTATCTTCATCATTGGGTTAATTACAATCAGCTTCGCCCTTTTAATGCTAATTCGCCCGGTAGTGGTAAGAGAGTCAGCAACTGCAGAAGAACGAGCCCACGCCAAAGCGATCATCAAAAATTATGGTCGAACATCACTGGCTCATGCGACCTTGTTCGATGATAAATCTTATTTCTTTTTCTCTGAAGAGACGGTCATTTCTTATGCTGTTGCTGGACGTGGTGCCATTGTGCTCGGTGATCCAATTGGTCCCCCCAAACAGATAGTTGCCACTATTAATGCCTTTCAGGACTTCTGCACCCGCAAAGATTGGACTCCCTCATTTGTCTCTGTGTTACCAGATTATCTAAGTGAATACAAAATTGCTGGCTTTGACGTGGTTTGTATCGGTTACGAAGCAATTGTCAACCTGGAAGAATTCAATCTGGAAGGCAGTGCAAATAAAGGGATTCGTAATACAGTAAGCAAGTTGGAAAGATTGGGTTACCGTACCAAGGTACATCTTGCTCCATTACAAGATAATCTTTTACGCTCACTCCATGAGATCAGTGACGCCTGGCTGACATCACAACATGGTGGAGAGATGCATTTTTCAGACGGATGGTTCGAAGAGCGCTACCTTCGCAATGAAATGGTCATGGTGGTGTATACAGCAGATGGAATACCCATTGCTTTTGCTAATTTAGTGCCTGAATACCAGAAGAATGAACTGACAATTGACTTAATGCGCCATTTTTATAAGATTGAAAATGGAACTATGGAATTTCTTTTTACAAAGATGCTCCATTGGGCAAAAGTAAATGGCTATGCTTCCTTCAGCCTAGGATTGAGCGCGATTGTCGGGGTGGGAGAAAAACCAGATGATCCGCGCGTCGAGCAAGTCTTGCATACCATTGCTGAGTATGTATCCCGCTTTTATAATTTCAAGGGATTACATAATTTCAAAGAAAAATTCCATCCCTATTGGGAACCTCGCTATCTGGTATACAGTGGGACAACCAGCTTACCACTTGTTATGGATAGCTTATTGAGGGTCCATGCCGGGAAAAACTACATTTGGAGTTTTCTCGGGAAGAAAAATCATTTTCTTAGACGGTAAGTAAAGAATTTGGTCTGTTGGTCGCTGTCATTTTAATTTGATATCAACATAGACAGACCTAAGAAAGGGATATTGCATTACCATATCCGATGGACAGATTGGCCTTTTCATGGCATTGCATGAAAATAATGTAGCTAATCTGGTCATGATTATTGTTATGGTTGAATATTCTCCCTATTTTTATTTTTTTCAGTTTGGAAAGCAAGATATTCATTAACCAATGGAGCCGGAGCACCTGTACTGATTGCCAGGTCCGGGATCATTTCATCCAAACCATAGGATCGTAAGGTTTCAGGGGTGGGTAAGCCATTTTGTTCAAAGCCCATGCCTTCATAATAGCCCTGCACCATGACTTCGATATCAATGGCGTTACCAGCAATCGGACCTTTTTGCTGGGGTGGATTGCCCTGTGCACGTTGGGTCATCTCATGCCGGATAGCTCCTTCGCGTGCATTGAACATCTGACGGGTAGCCTGAATTCTGCCACCAATCTCCAGAATTTCGCTTACATTCGTCTCCCACCCCGTGACTGCTGGCAACATCTCGAGCAGCCTGTAATCGCTGAAGAAGTAAACAAACATGCATAATCCCAGGCTTTCCATCACCTGATGCATTTTGATGGGTACAACCGAGGATTTACCTTGTTGGTAAGGATCTTTCGTGATCTCAATCAGTGATTTCAAACCCGGGAAGAATTCCGGCATGCCTAATTGACCCATATCGTAATTGGATGCAGTATGTCGTCCAGGGGTTGGATCTGCCAAGAAGGACATACCCCAGCTTTTGGTCAGGCGCAGATCGTGCATACCCATCTCGGAGCCATTGACGTTGACGGCAAACAATTCAGTGTCAGGAAAGTGTTGAATGGCTTGATACACCCCATCTGCCAGCTTTGCTCCAATACTTTCACGGGTGACCATCAGCTTGAGCAACGGCAGGATGTAGGTCGGATCGCCCCAGACAGGCAGGAATCCTTGCGGGTAGTCCTGACAGACAAAATCTTCCTGATTGAAGAAACCTTCTTCCACCCCTTCCAGCACATATGCTACCGTGGTACCGGCCGAGATGCTATCCATGCCCACCCGGTTGAGATATTCATTCACCTGCAGGAGCAGATCCATATCATCATTCAGAATCAATGCACCGAACGAACAAACTGTTTCATATTCGGGGCGGTGGGTCTCTTTGTCCTTGTAAGGGAGCTTCTCGTATTCCAGTAAGTATCCACATTTCAACGGGCAGGAAAAGCAACCATATTGTTTCTTACCAAAGACATTCAAATTCTTTCCGCGTAATTTCATCGCTTTCTTCATGGGATAATCTACATAGCCGACGCCTTTGTAATTTTTGACCGGGGAATCTCCATTCTGTGCAGAAATGATGGTGGTCATATTGGTGCCCAGCGCAACCACACCATACATGGTGCCCATCAGGCGCGGAATGATGCTGCCTGGTGCAGCGAGTCCCATCTTTGAAACGCGCATCAACGGGGCAAAATAATCCAGATTGGTACCGATAGCCTTGACCAGATTGCTGGATTTGAAATGTTTCATTCGCAAGAAGTAGTACTTGTTCAGCTCCTGTAGTTTCTTGCGATCTGCATATTCGATCTTATGATTAGCGGTCAGACAGATCGCTTTCAGCTTCTTACTGCCCATCACCGCCCCCAAACCACTGCGTGCAGCGATACGCCCCCGATCATTGACAACCCCAGAGATCAGAGACAGATTTTCACCAGCCGGACCAATGGAAGCTACACAGGCACGCTGCCCATGTTTGGAAATCAATTCTTCTTCCGTCTCGACCGTGTCTTTACCCCATAAAAAGCTGGCATCCTCTAGCGAGATGCCTTCCTGGGTAATCAACAGATAGACCGGGTTTTTGGATTGTCCTTTGAAAAAGATTGCATCAAAGCCAGCGCGTTTGATGGCAGGCCCAAAAGTACCACCAGCATTGGCATTGCCCCAGCCACCATTGCTATATTCACCATTCGCTCTCATACCCTTGCCAGTCAATGGACTCTTGGCGCACACCGAAAAGCGACCCGAAAATCCAGCCCCGCTGCCTGTTAATAAGCCAGGAGTAAAACCGAGGATGTTATCGGGGCCCAACGGATCGCAGCCGGGTGGTATATGTTTGTAAATATAATAAGCTCCCAAACCATAGCCACCCAGGTAGCGGCGATAGATTTCCTCTGGCAATTCCTCAATTTTGTATTGGTGGCTGATCAAATCGACCACCAGAATTTTTCCTTGCACACCCTTCATATTGTTCTCCTTTTATCATGCCGGTGTTTTTCTACAACGGTAACAGCCATGGGAATTTTTTCAATAACCCACTTTTCGTATCGTTTCTTCTTTGTATTCTAGCATTGAATCAAGTATTGATGAATCATGCCAAAGGGGTTCTTAATCAGAAACACCGTTATTCATTTATGCCTCTGACTCGACTCGAAATAAAACGATTGTTTTTCACTAGTATTTGAGCGTTCGTCAATAGATGATGTTCAGAAGGATGTTTATACTGGTTTAACCATTGATACATTTTTCAAGCTTTGAAAGGTACTATTTAGCATGAATCCCACCCTGGAACACTGTCTGGAAGATCTGGAAGAACGGATTAACCCGGATGAAGAAGACCGTTTATACCAATCCTGGCTGGATTTTATAGAAAATCGGTTTCAAGGAGATTTCTTTATTCCACAACGTAAGCATACGATTCCACCCGGAGTAGAATGGCCGCTTATTAAGGTCAACAGTACCCTGGATGATTATGGTCAGATGGCACTACAACAATTCCGCCTATGTTCAGAACAACTTGCTAAAGGGGATGGCTATTTATTAAATGTGCGCTGCAATTACGGTACCAGTGTCATTCCGCTTCTCTTTGGTGTGCAGCCTTTTATTATGGAAGAAAATGCTGATACCCTGCCTACCTCACATCCCTTAAACGATATCGAAGCCATCCAACGCTTGATCGCGAGAGGGATTCCCGATTTGCAATCCGGATTTGGATCCAGAGTGTTTGAGATGGGCAGGTACTTAGAAGAGATTGGCAAACAATACCCTAATATTGGCAGGTATGTACACATTTACCATCCCGACCTGCAGGGACCTATGGATATTTGCGAAGTGGTTTGGGGTAGCCGGCTCTTCCTGGATGTAATCGACAATCCGGAACTCGTCCATGACTTTCTGGAACTGGTTACCGAAACTTACATAGCCTTCATGCGAGAATGGGAAAAGATCCATCCTTTTCGTCCTGAGGGTAATATCCATTGGGGCATGCTTCATAAAGGCAGCATCATGCTGCGTGATGACTCCGCCACCAACTTCTCATGTAAAATGGTCGAGAAGTTCATTCTGCCTTATGACCAACGTTTGCTGGATGAATTTAGCGGTGGCGCAATTCATTTCTGTGGAAAAGGGGACCACTTCATCGGTTTGTTGGGAGAGATGAGTGGCTTAAACACCATCCAGCTCTCCCAACCACACCTGAATGACATGCCAAAAGTGTACCAACACACAGTTGAGCGTGGTATCCAGCTGATCGGGTTGGATTTTTCAGCTGTCGAAAAGGCCATTCAAGCGGGGATCGATTTGAAGGGACAGGTGCAGTGTTAAAACAAAAAACTGTTGAAATTCAACAGTTTTTTGTGTAGTTCTATGAGATGCTACCTTTTTCCACCATCCCATACCATGAAAGGCATATTAACTACCACGCCTGGCACACTTGTGGTTAGTTTACCTTCACCCTCCGCTTCGGTAATTTCTACCACAGATTTAAGTTCACTGGCATTCTCACCATCTACCCACTTCACCAGAATGATTTGTCGCAAAGGTGAATAACCTGGTGTTCCTGGTGGATTATCGAATACGTCTGGCTGAAAACCTAATGGTCCTTTGCCTGAAATCCCATTTTCGAACACGTACACATTTGCCAGCACATCTTCCGGTACCAATGCCAGGGAAGGAACGTATATTACTGGCGACTGCATCATATTGGTAAGCGTTTCGGCAATCGCCGGATCAGACACCTCGGTGTGGGAAAAATAAATCTCTTTCCCTTCAGCATACGCCTTACCAGCCGGTACTTGCGCAAATGAACCAGTTGATTGTGTTTGAGCATTACAGCCTGCCAGCAAGACTGCCATGGCAAGTAATCCGATCAAAACTATTTTCTTTCCTTGCAATTTGAATTTATTTAACATTGATTCGCTCCTATAAAAATTAGTTGATTTTTTTGCTGCGTAATCGCAGACTGTTAGTGACAACAAATACACTACTAAATGCCATCGCACCTGCAGCCAGGATGGGCACCAGATAACCCAAGGCGGCTGCCGGGATTAATAAGGTGTTATAAATAAACGCCCAAAACAGGTTTTGTCGAATGGTGGTCATTGTAACTCTCGATAACTTAATAGCACGGGCAGCTCCACGCAAATCCCCACTGATCAATACGACCGGTGCAGAGGCCATCGCGACATCTGCGCCAGTCCCAATGGCGATACCGACATCAGCCTGGGCTAAAGCTGGCGCATCGTTGACTCCATCACCCACCATTGCAGTTACCAATCCTTGGGCTTGTAGATTCTTAATCTCGGCAGATTTATCACCTGGCAAAACCTCGGCCAATACTCGATCGATCCCTACCTGCTTTGCGATTGCCTGTGCAGTCTGTAGATTATCTCCGGTCATCATCGCTACTTCGATCCCCATTTTTTGAAGTTGCTGGATGGCTTCCACTGAACCTTCTTTGACGGTGTCTGCAATCCCAATCGCCCCACTGATTTGGTGATCGATCACAACCAGCACTGTAGTCTTGCCTTCACTTTGCAGCCGTGATATTTCTGAATTTACTTGTGTTAAATCCAAACCTCGTTCGCTCATCATACGAGGACTTCCCACCAGCACTTCAAAACCATCGACATGCGCCACAACACCGTGGCCTGCAATTGCACTGAATCCATCAGGTTCGGATAATTTCAATTCTCTGTTGCCTGCTTCAGCCACTACAGACTCGCCTAATGGATGTTCTGATCCTTTTTCCACCGAAGCTGCCAGACGTAGAAGTTCATTTTCTTCAAAGCGTTTATCCCAAACAAGGATATTTGTCACGGAAGGCTGACCACGAGTGATCGTCCCGGTTTTGTCCAATACCACCATATTCACCTGACCCGCACGTTCCAATGCTTCACTGGATTTCAGCAAAATGCCTATTTCTGCTCCCTTTCCAGTACCCACCATTACCGCAGTTGGCGTCGCCAATCCCATGGCACAAGGGCAGGCGATCACTAAAACAGCTACCATAACGATCAATGCACGGGTAAACTCATTGACATCTGCAGTGACAGGCAATGCAGGTCCAAAAATCATCCAACCAGCGAAAGTAATCAAAGCGATTACGATCACACCAGGAACGAAGTAATTTGAGATCCGGTCAACCAGCTTCTGTATCGGTGCTTTTGAGCCTTGTGCTTCTTCCACCAGGCGAATGATTTGTGCCAGAGCTGTTTCTTTACCAATTCTGGTAGCCTCAAACTTGATCATGCCTAACTTGTTCATTGTGGCACCAATCACAGTTGCTCCCGGAGTTTTCTCCACTGGCATACTTTCACCCGTCAGCATGGATTCGTCCACAGAAGAACGTCCATCAACCACAACTCCATCCACCGGGATTTTCTCACCAGGACGTACCATGACGATATCACCGACCAGCACATCTTCCACCGGTACTTCCATTTCCTGACCAGCACGAATGATACGGGCACTCTTCGCTCTCAACCCCATTAGTTTCTTGATGGCTTCACTCGTCTTACCTTTCGCGCGAACTTCCAGCAATTTACCCAGCTTGATCAGGACGATGATAACCGCTGCTGTTTCAAAATACACATGACCAGAGAACAAACCCAAAGTAACTGGAATAGAATAAACAAAGGCAGCTGTTGTGCCCAACGCTACCAATACATCCATATTAGCCGAGCCATTTCTCAAGGATTTATAAGCTCCCACATAATACTGCCAGCCAACATAGAATTGTACCGGCAAAGCTAAAGCAAACATAACCCATTTGATCCAGGCAGAATGGGAGATTTCCATAGAGAGGAAACCCAGATCGCCAGCCATCGCGATAATGAACAAAGGTACTGTAAAAATGAGACCTACGATCAGATGTTTTTTCTGTAGTTGGATTTCTTTTTGACGCGCCATTGCCTCAGCGTCTTCTGCGTTGCCACCCATATCAAGCACATCAAAACCAGCGTTTTTGACAACACGACGGATATCAGTTTGGTTTACCAGTGTGGGAACATAGCGTAATTGAGCACGTTCATTGACGTAACTCACCCGCACATCGCGGACACCTTCCATGTTAGAAAGTTCGTTTTCCAGTCTCCGGGCATCATTATCATCGCTCATTCGACGAATTGCCAGGCTTGCTTCTCCTTCTGCAATCCCATAACCAGCATGTTGTACACGTGAGATGAGATCACCAAGCGAGGAAAGTTGCGGATTGAATTCTACCGTGGCTCGCTCGGATGAAAGATTAACGGTTGCGGTATGCACCCCATTCACTTTTTTCAAATTTCGCTCGACGGACGCTGAACAATTCGCACATGTCATGCCTGTGATTGGAAGTGTGATTAATCGTATTTCGCTCATAAATTCCTTTCTGTAACTTTTTTTGAATTTACTTTTTGCTGCGTATAATCCTACCTTTTGGCTTATCTATATTCAATAGGCTATCTATGCAAATCCACAGGGCAATTATGCCTATAGATCAAAATCTTAATGAATGTTAAACTGCTAACGGGTTCTGCTGTCGAACCCTGATTATGTGTATTAATAATGGAGATAAAATTGGAAACTATATTAATTGCTTTTATAACAGGATTAACCACGGGCGGTTTGAGTTGTCTGGCTGTGCAGGGCGGCTTATTGGCTAGTTCGTTATCACATCAAATTGAAAATTCGGTGCAATCAAAAAGACCTCTTGCCAGGGGAAAAAATAATCAAACATCTATCAAACCTCAATTTGCAATCCCCATCCTGGTTTTTTTGGCGAGTAAATTGGTGGCATATTCAGCACTTGGCTTTCTTCTCGGGTTGCTGGGACAAATGTTTCAGTTATCAATTCTCACCCGGGCGATTTTACAAATCTTAATCGGGGTCTTTATGCTAGGCACGGCCTTGAGGATGTTGAATGTTCACCCGATTTTTCGGTATTTCGTAATTGAACCTCCTGCTTTTATCAGGAAGAAGCTGCGCAATACTGCTGCCAACCCAAATAAAGCAGATCTTTCTTCCCCGGCTTTTTTAGGTTTTCTAACTGTACTAATCCCTTGTGGAGTAACACAGGCAATGATGGCGGTTGCGCTTGGTTCTGGTGATCCTCTGCAGGGAATGGCTTTAATGTTTGCCTTCACACTGGGCGCCAGTCCGGTGTTTTTTGCCGTAGCCTTCTTTACTACTCAAATCGGTTCAAAAATGGAAAAACACTTTATGCGATTTGTGGCCATCGTCATTTTAGTGCTGGCATTTGTCACCATTGATAATGGAGTTACATTGGCTGGATCACCCGTTTCAATATCCAGACTTTTCAAGACGCCCAATCAGGTTCAGGCTGGTCTTCCAACATTACCGGAAGCGAACCAGGCAGAATCATTATCGCCTATCCCAACAAACACTTCCAATGCTACCAATCAACCTGAAGTTGAAGCTGCTTCGGAAAGCAGCATTATTTCCATAAATGTTGAAAATTATGGCTATTCTCCGGATGTCATCCATGCAAAGGCAGGCGTCCCCATTACTCTGGAATTGATAACCAACAATATTTACTCCTGTTCCCGAGCTTTTGTCATTCCTTCATTACGCATTGAGAGAATCTTACCTGAAACAGGTGTGGAAACTATTTCCTTGCCTGCACAAGAAGCCGGTAAGAAGCTGCAGTTCTCATGCTCCATGGGCATGTACACAGGCGTCATCATATTTGATTTATAGGATCTCTTTATGACGCAGAAAATTACATTCACAATTGAAGGCATGGAATGCCCGAACTGCTCCATGATTTTGGAGATGATTGAGGATAAATTGGAAGGGGTTCTGATGGTAGAAGCAAGCTACAAAAAAGCTCTAATGAAAATCGAATTTGATGAAAAGTTGGTCACTATCACCAGGATTAAAGAAGAGGTACAGCGTTTAGGTTATCGTGTTGTTGATTAATAGGTTAACAATCAGAAAGTGGGAAGTCCCACTTTCTGATTTGTCCACAGTTATAAACAACAGCTGAAGATTAAACCCCCCAGCATGTCTTTATCATGGACGTATGAGCTAATTATTCCAAAACTTGCGCAGAATACTGATGCATACCGTCGTTTCCTGCTTGAACAATTGCGCTAACAAGGTTCCCTGGTTGAACAATATCAGGGTTGAAGGCTATCTCGCCCAGGCCAGTTTCGTGATCAATAAGCGCGGTTGTTACACCATACGTTTTTAATAACGCATTTCTTACTCGAATGGCACAATTGGGACAATTAAGCCCGGAAATGGATAGGATGGCCAGTTGGGTTTTTTGATATTCTTCCAACAAACTGGTTTTCTTAAACGGTTTGATATCACAAGGATCTTCCATGCTGCACTTCCTTAGTTAATTTATAGGTTTCATTCCATCATAAAGGTAACCATCGGAAAACATAAGAGTAATACAACCTAAACCAATATAGGCCATATTGCTGCAAAATCCGGTCGATGTCGCACAGTGATTCCGGGACATGCCGCACACTCATTCCGGAGCATGTCGCACAGTGATTCCGGAGCAAGCCGCACACATTAGCTAAAGGAAAAAATACTGGTTAGTCCAAATTTATGGCATGCTTACCTTCCACAAAAACAAGGAGGTAAACATGGCCCAGGAGCGATTA